>Ga0307408_100000029_pt1 | contig 227806 bp, 207 predicted proteins | sample 322Cmetagenome_FD_202116 | JGI IMG/M metagenome (GOLD analysis project Ga0307408, IMG submission 202116) | Maize rhizosphere microbial communities from greenhouse at UC Davis, California, United States - 322HYB-C-3 | ecosystem: Host-associated > Plants > Roots > Rhizosphere > Soil | place...
CCTGCATGACGTGTACTTCTGCCATCAGCGCTTCACACAGTTCGACCTGCGTGAGCCGCCGGTGGACACTTGAGAAGGTGTTACCCATGTCCTGGCACGGGTGTTACCCATGTCTCCGGTCTATACAGCCCCGCAAAAGAAAGTTACCCCGCCGCCGGGCGGGACTCCCGGCAATGCAACGAACCGACACAAGCTTCGCCAAGGCAACCTCCACAGCGGTCAGCTTTGGCACTCGGCCGACGTCCGCCGCGTCAGCTTCTTCTCGGACGCATACCGATCTGCCGCCGCCTTCACCATCGGCTTCAGCAAGGCCTCGTCCGCCTGGTACCAGTCCGAACTGAAGGCCCACTGCTTGCCGTCCCAGGTATGCACGCGCACCGACGTCGAACCTTGATGGTCGAAGCAGCTCGTGCTGATCGGCCGGATCACGCCCGTCAGCCCCAAAGCAGCCAGCTTCTTGTCGTCCAGCGCTAGGTTCTCCAGCCCCCAGCGCACCTGCTCGCCGGTCATGACCTTGCCCTTGCCGAAGCGCTCCTGCGCGCGCCGCACGGCCTCCACGGCCAGCGCCTGGATGACGAGGCCGCGCGTGTAGAGCACCGAGCCCACCTCGTCCTTCGGCCCGGTGCCCTGGCCCTTATCGTGCACGAACTTCAGGATGTCCTGGATGACCTTGGGCGACTGGCCCGAGGTGTTGAGGTTGAGCGCGTTGTAGCCCTTGGCGCCTTCGCCCACGTCCTTCACGTCGGGCTCGGCGCCCGACCACCAGACGCCATACATCTTCTCGCGCGGGTAGCCCGTCGCCTGGGCCTCCTTCAGCGCGGTCGAGTTCATGACGCCCCAGCCCCACAGCAGCACGTAGTCGGGCCGCGCCTGGCGCACCTGCAGCCACGCGCTCTTCTGCTCCACGCCGGGTGCCGTGACAGGAATCTTCACAAGCTCGAAGCCATGCATCTTGCTGCGCTCGTCCAGCAGTGGGATGGGCTCCTTGCCGAACGGGCTGTCGTGATAGACCAGCGCGATCTTCTTGCCCTTGAGCTTGTCCAGACCGCCCTCCTTCTTGCCGAGATGCTGGATCAGCACGTCGGCCGCCGTCCAGTAGCTGCCCATCAGCGGGAAGTTCCACGCGAACACGCCGCCATCGGCCGATGCCGACAGGCCATAGCCCAGCGTGATCAGCGGGATCTTGTCGCCCGGCACCTTGTCGGTCAGCGCGAAGGTGATGCCGGTGGCCTGCGGGTCGAACACGCTGGCGCCCTTGCCCTTGAGCCGCTCGTAGCACTCCACGCCCTTGTCGGTCGCGTAGCCGGTCTCGCACTCCTCGAAGGTCAGCTTCACGCCGTTGACGCCGCCATCGCGGGCGTTGATGAGCTTGATGTAGTCCTGCTTGCCATTGGCCCAGGGCGTGCCGTTGGGCGAGTACGGCCCCGTGCGATACACCAGCAACGGGAAGAACTGCTCCTTGGCTTGCGCCACGGCCGCGGGCGCCGCGAACAACTGCAAAGCGGCAAGGGCCGCACAGGCGATGAATGTCTTCATGAGCGTTGTCTCCTGTCTCGTTGTGGTCAGTGAGGAAAAGGCCAGAGGCGCAACTTCTCCTTGGCGGTGGCCCAGAGTCGCGCGAGGCCGTGAGGTTCCTTGATGAGGAAGAACACGATGAGGGCGCCGAAGATCATCAGCGCGAGATGCGAGGCAGTGGCCGTGTCCATCGGCAGGCCCGTCCAGTAGGGCAGCTTGTCCAGCAGCAGCGGCAGCACGACGATGAAGGCCGCGCCGAAGAAGGCGCCGGAGATGGAACCCAGCCCGCCGATGATGACCATGAAGAGCAGGTCGAACGAGCGGTTGATGCCGAAGGCCGCCGGCTCCCACGAGCCCAGGTGCACGAAGCCCCACAGCGCACCGGCCACGCCGATGATGAAGCTGCTGACGGCGAAGGCGCTGAGCTTGGCCTGCACGGGCCGGATGCCGATGACGGCAGCGGCCACGTCCATGTCGCGCATGGCCATCCACGAGCGGCCGATGTGGCCGCGCACGATGTTCTTCGTGATCAGCGCGAACAGCACGACGATAGCGAGGCACAGCAGATAGCGCGCCTGCGGCGATTCGACGGGCAGGCCGAACAGGTCCAGATGGGCCACGCTGACCGAACCCGATGTCGAGTCGTTGGTGACCCACTTCAGCCGCAGGCAGGCCCAGTCGACGAAGAACTGCGCCGCCAGCGTGGCCACGGCGAGGTAGAGCCCCTTGATGCGCAGCGACGGAATACCGAAGGCCACGCCCAGCACCGTCGCGCCCAGGCCGCCGGCCAGCAGCGACACGACCAGCGGCATGCCCTCGAAACGCGCCTGGCAGTTGTAGGCCACGTAGGCGCCCACGGCCATGAAGGCGCCGGAGCCCAGCGAGATCTGGCCGCAGTAGCCCACCAGCACGTTCAGCCCCAGCGCGGCCAGCGACAGGATCAGGAAGGGGATGAGCACCGCGCGCAGCAGGTATTCGCTGGACACCGCCGGGATGACGACGAAGGCGGCGATGAGCAGCAACATCATCGCGATGCGGTCCTGACGGATGGGCAGGATCTGGCTGTCCGCCGCGTAGGTCGTCTTGAACTGGCCGTTCTCTCTGTACAGCATGGCTCAGCCCTCGGCCAACGAACGATGGGGTTCAGACGCGATCAATGATCTTCTCCCCGAACAAACCCTGCGGCCTCACCAGCAGCACGCCCAGCACCAGCACATAGCCGAACCAGTATTCGATGCCGCCACCCAGCGCCGGCCCGAGGTAGGCCTCCGACAGCTTCTCTCCCACGCCGATCAGCAACCCGCCGACGATGGCGCCGGGCACGCTGGTCAGCCCGCCGAGGATGACGACCGGCAGCGCCTTCAGCGCCACCAGCGACAGCGAGAACTGCACGCCCAGCTTGCTGCCCCAGATCATGCCGGCCACCAGCGCGACGAAGCCGGCCACGCTCCAGACGATGACCCAGATGCGCGACAGCGGGATGCCGATGCTCTGCGCGGCCTGATGGTCGTCGGCCACCGCCCGCAGCGCGCGGCCGGTGGCTGTCTTCTGGAAGAACAGGCTCAGGGACGCGACCAGGGCCGCCGCGATCAAGGCCGCGTAGAGGTCCTCCTTGCTGACGAGAATGCCGCCCTCGAAGGTCTTCTCGAACAGGAACATCGGGTCCTTGGGCAGGCCGATGTCGATCTTGTAGATGTCGTTGCCGAACAGCATCTGGCCGGCGCCCTCCAGCAGATAGGCGATGCCCAGCGTCGCCATCAGCAGCGTGATGCCCTCCTGGTTGACGAGCCTGGACAACGCCAGCCTCTCCACCAGCCAGGCCACGACGACCATCACCGCCAGCGCGCCGGCAAAGGCGATCACGTTGACGAGCAGCTTGCCGTCCAGGCCCGTGAACCTGGGCAGCCACTCGGCAAGGCGCGCCATCGCCAGCGCGGCGAACAGCACCATGGCGCCCTGCGCGAAGTTGAAGACGCCACTGGCCTTGAAGATCAGCACGAAGCCCAGCGCGATCAGCGAATACAGCATGCCGGCCATCAGGCCGCCGATCAGCGTCTCGATGAACGGGCCCATCACGCGGCCTCCGCATGCAGCGCGGCCGGCGCGCCGGCCGCCGGCGCCTCGCCGCCCAGGTAGGCGCGGATGACGTCGGCATTGCCGCGCACCTCGTCCGGCGTGCCGTCGCCGATCTTGCGGCCGTAGTCCAGCACGACGACGCGGTCCGAGATGTCCATCACCACGCCCATGTCATGCTCGATCAGCACGATGGTCGTGCCGAACTCGTCGTTGACGTCGAGGATGAAGCGGCACATGTCCTGTTTCTCCTCGACGTTCATGCCGGCCATCGGTTCGTCCAGCAGCAGCAGGCTGGGCTCCATGGCGAGGGCCCGGCCCAGGTCCACGCGCTTCTGCAGGCCGTAGGGCAGCCGGCCGACGGGCGTCTTGCGGCAGGCCTGGATTTCCAGGAAGTCGATGATGCGTTCGACAACCGCCCGCTGCTCGGTCTCCTCGCGCCGCGCCGGGCCGACGTGCAGCGCCTGCCAGAACAGGCCGCGACGCATGCGCAGGTTGCGGCCGGTCATGATGTTGTCCAGCACGCTCATGCCCTTGAACAGCGCCAGGTTCTGGAAGGTGCGCGCCACGCCCATCTCGGCGACCTGGCGCGGGCTCATGCCCTTGAAGGTGCGGCCTCGCAACGTGATCGCGCCCTGCTGCGGCTGGTAGACACCGTTGATGCAGTTCAGCATCGAGCTCTTGCCGGCACCGTTGGGGCCGATGATGGCGCGGATCTCGTGCTCGCGGACGTCGAAGCTGATGTCCGTCAGCGCCTTCACGCCGCCGAAGGCCAGCGAGATGTTCTTCACGTCGAGGATGACGTCGCCAATCTTCTTCATGCGGCAACTCCCTTCACCGCTGGAAAGGTCCGCGCCTCGACGATGCGCAGGTCGGCCGCCACCGTCGCCGTGCGGCCGTCCTCGAACTTCACCTGCGTCTCGATGAACTGCGAGTCCTTGCCGTCGTAGAGCGCATCGATGAGCACGCCGTATTTCTCGGCGATCGCGCCGCGGCGGACCTTGCGCGTGCGCGTCAGTTCACCGTCGTCGGCGTCCAGTTCCTTGTGCAGCACGAGAAAGCGGCTGATCTGGCTGCCGGCCAGCAGTTCGTCCTGCGCCAGGTCGGCGTTGACCTTCTCCACGCAGTCCAGCATCAGCTGGTGGACCTCGGCACGCTGGGCCAGGTCGGTGTAGCCGGCATACGGCAGGTTGCGGCGCTCGGCCCAGTTGCCGACGGCCTCGAAGTCGATGTTGATGAAGGCGCAGACCTTCTCGCGCGCATCACCAAAGCAGACCGCTTCCTTGATGTGCGGGAAGAACTTCAGCTTGTTCTCGACGTACTTGGGCGCGAACATCGCGCCGTCGAAGGCGCCGCCCCGCAGCCGCCCCACGTCCTTGGCGCGGTCGATGATCTTCACGTGGCCGCCGGGCGTCAGGAAGCCGGCGTCGCCGGTGTGGAACCAGCCGTCCTCGGTCAGCGCCTCGGCCGTCGCGGCGGCGTTCTTGTAATAGCCCTTCAGCAGCCCCGGCGAGCGCACCAGCAGCTCACCCTGCTCCGTCAGCTTGATCTCCACACCCTCGATAGGCACGCCCACCGTGTCGGCGCGCGCCTCGTGGTCGGGCTGCAGGCAGACGAACACGGCTGTCTCGGTGGAGCCGTAGAGCTGTTTCAAATTGATGCCGATGGCGCGGTAGAAGCTGAACAGGTCGGGCCCGATCGCCTCGCCCGCCGTGTAGGCGACGCGCACGCGCGAGAAGCCCAGCGTGTTGCGCAGCGGGCCGTAGATCAGCACATCGCCGAGCGCGTAGCTGAACCGGTCCCAGGCCCCGACAGGCTGCCTGTCCATCAAGCGCGGGCCGACGCGACGCGCCAGCGTCATGCAGCGGTCGAACAGCCAGCGCTTGGGCGCCGAGGCGTCCTCCATGCGGATCATCACCGTCGTCAGCAGGCCCTCGAACACGCGCGGCGGTGCGAAGTAGTAGGTCGGACCGACCTCCTTCAGGTCGATGCCGACCGTGCTCGCCGACTCCGGGCAGTTGACGACATAGCCCACCGCCAGCCACTGCGCGTAGCTGAAGATGTTCTGGCCCACCCAGGCCGGCGGCAGGTAGGCCAGCACCTCCTCACGCTCGGTCAGCCGGTCGAAGCGCTGGCCGGCTCGGGCGCGGTCGATCAGCGTCGCGTGCGTGTGGATGACGCCCTTGGGATTGCCCGTCGTGCCCGACGTGAAGAACAGCGCGGCCACGTCGCCGGGCTGGCCGGCTTCGACCTCGCGCGCGAAGACGTCGGCGGGCGCCGTGCGGCCTTGTTCGATCAGCCCATCCAGCGACGCCAGCCCCGGTTCGTCGTAGTTGCGCAGCCCGCGCGGGTCGTCGAACCAGATGTGCCGCAACTGCGGGCACTGCCCGCGCAGCTCCAGCAGCTTGTCGACCTGCTCCTGATCCTCGACGACGGCGAACGCGATCTCGGCGTTGTTGATCGGGAAGACAAACTCGCTGGCGACGGCGTCCTGGTACAGCGGCACGGGCACGGCGCCCAGCGACTGCGCGGCCAGCATGCTGGCGTAGAGCCGCGGCCGGTTCTCGCCGATGACGACGAGATGTTCGCCGCGCTTCAGCCCCGCTGCAGCCAGGCCCAGCGCCAACTGCTGCACCAGCGCCGCGAGCTGCGACCAGCTCAGCGTCTGCCAGACGCCGAACGCCTTCTCGCGCAGCGCGGGCGCATCGGGCCGATGGGCCGCGTGGTCGAGCAAGAGCCTTGGGAAGGTCGTCAAGCCTGTCTCCGTTGCGAGAGCTGGAGCCCCCGTCTGTGCGACCCATTCTGGTCAGTACTTTGACGCCCATCTGTCGGTGCGACGACAATCTACGGGTCTTCACGGCCCAGACTTTCCCGCATGCCGGACACCTCCCTGCGCCAGCGTGCCCGCCGGCCCACGCCGGCAGAGCTCGACGCCATTCCCTGGCTAAAGCTGCTCGACGGCGGTCAGCGCGAACTGGCTGTCAGCACGCTGGAGGTGGCCGACGCCGAACCGGGCGAACGCCTGTGCCGCATCGGCCGGCCGGCGACCTTCTGGTTCGGCGTCGTCGACGGCCTGCTGAAGATGAGCAACGACGACACGACGGGCCAGGCCGTCACCTTCACCGGCATCCCGCCGGGCGGCTGGTTCGGCGAGGGCACGCTGCTCAAGCGCGAAAGCTACCGCTACAACATCCAGGCACTGCGGCCCAGCATCGTCGCTGGTCTGCCCATCGCCAGCTTCCATGCGCTGCTGGACGGCAGCATCGCCTTCAACCGCTTCGTGCTGGACCAGTTGAACGAGCGCCTCGGCCAGTTCATCGGTGCACGCGAAACCGACCGCATCCACGATCCCGACGTGCGCGTCGCGCGCAACCTCGCCGCCCTCTTCCACCCGACGCTCTACCCGGGCGTGGGCAACTGGCTGCGCATCACGCAGCAGGAGCTGGGCTACCTGGTGGGGCTGTCACGCCAGCGCGTGAACCAGGCGCTGCACGGGCTGAGCGACGCGGGGCTGATCCGCATCGAATACGGCGGCCTGCGAGTGCTGGACCTGGCCGGGCTGCGGCGCTTTCCTGCGGACGATCAGGCCGCGAAGGCGATGGCCTCGGGCTCGCCCCGGGGCAGCGACGCCCAGCGCTCGGCGGTCAGCTCGTAAAGCAGCGCCGCGGCGCTGCCGGGGCCGTCGGCCAGCGTGCCCTTGAGGCGCAGGCCCAGGCCTTCCAGCGTCTTGCGCGTCGGCGCGTTGTTGGGCAGCACGGCGGCGGCGACGGCCTCATCCTGGCGCTGCTCGAAAGCCTCCTCCATCGCGTGGAGGGCCATCTCCGACGCCAGCCCGCGCCCCCAGGCCTGCGGCGTGATGCGGTAGTAGAGGTAGAGGCCGGCATGGCCGGCGATGCTGCGCTTCATCAGGCCGCCGAAGCCGATCAGCGTGTCGGGCCGCTCACGCTCGGCAATCGCCCAGTGGCCGAAGCCGTGGCTGCGCCAGTGCGCGATCCAGCCTTGGAGCTGGGCGGCGATGGCCTCGCGGCCCTGCGGCGTCGCCGCGGCACAGAAGCGCGTCACGGCGGGGTCCGCATAGAACGCCATCAAGGTGTCCAGATCGCTGTCCCGCGGCGGGCGCAGCACGAGGCGGCGGGTGGTCAGGGCGGCCGCAGGAGCGGCGACATCAGGCTCGCGGGACTCGATCAACACGATGAAACAGCACGAAACTCAGTATTAACCCCGGGAGGGTAACCACGAGGCGTGCAACCGGGAAGCCCGCGGCGGCGGGCGCTGTCTCCTTCCCGTCACAAACTCACGGTAAAGACGGCGCAACTCCGTCGCCTGGGCGACAGGGCCGCACCCTCCGTCCCGAAGCCGTCAGCCAGTCAGCAGCGCATTGACGCGCCTCACGTAGGCCGCCGGGTCTTCCAGATGGCCGCCTTCGGCCAGCACCGCCTGGTCGAACAGCACCTGGGCCAGGTCGTCGAAATGCGCGCTGCCGTCCAGCTTCTTGACCAGCGCGTGCTCGGCGTTGATCTCCAGCGTCGGCTTGCTCTCCGGCGCGTTCTGGCCGGCTTGCTTCAGCAGGCGCGCCAGGTGGCCGCTGACGTCGCCCTCTTCCACGACGATGCAGGCCGGCGAGTCGACGAGGCGGGTCGTCACACGCACGTCCTTGGCGCGGTCCTTCAGCGTCTCCTTGAGCTTGTCCAGCAGCGGCTTGAAGGCTTCGGCGGCTTCCTCGGCCTTCTTCTTCTCTTCCTCGTCCTGCAGCTGCCCCAAGTCGACGGCGCCCTTGGCGACGGACTGCAGCGGCTTGCCGTCGAACTCGTAGAGGTGGCTCAGCATCCACTCGTCGACGCGGTCCACCAGCAGCAGCACCTCGATGCCCTTCTTGCGGAAGATCTCCAGCTGCGGGCTGTGCTTGGCGGCAGCCAGGCTGTCGGCGGTGATGTAGTAGATGGCCTCCTGGCCTTCCTTCATGCGGGACACGTAGTCGGCGAGGCTGACGTTCTCGTCGGCATGCGTGGACGCGAAGCGGAACAGCTTGGCCAGGCGCTCCTGGTTCTGGTGGTCTTCGCCGATGCCTTCCTTCAGCACCTGGCCGAAGTCCTTCCAGAACGCGGCGTACTTGTCCTTCTCGGCCTGGTCCTCGCTGTTGGCCAGACTCTCCAGCATGCCCAGCACGCGCTTGGTCGAGCCCTCGCGGATGGCGCGCACGTCGCGGCTTTCCTGCAGCAGTTCTCTGGAGACGTTCAGCGGCAGGTCGGCCGAGTCGATGACGCCCTTGACGAAGCGCAGGTAGACCGGCATCAGCGCCTCGGCATCGTCCATGATGAAGACGCGCTTCACATAGAGCTTCACGCCGCCGCGCTTGTCGCGGTTCCACAGGTCGAACGGCGCCTTGGCCGGGATGTAGAGCAGCTGCGTGTACTCGCTGCGGCCTTCGACGCGGTTGTGCGTGTAGGCCAGCGGCGCTTCGCTGTCATGGCTGATCTGCTTGTAGAACTCCTCGTACTGTTCCTGCGTGATGTCGCTCTTGGAGCGCGACCACAGCGCCGAGGCCTTGTTGACCGGTTCCCACTCGTCCGTGACGACCTGCTTGGCAGCTTCCGCGTCCCAGGTCTCCTTCTTCATCAGGATGGGCAGGGAGATGTGGTCGCTGTACTTGGCGATCGTCGACTTGACGCGCCAGGTCTTCAGGAACTCTTCCTCGCCCTCGCGCAGGTGCAGGATGACGTCGGTGCCGCGGCCCGGCTTGGTGATGGTCTCCAGCTCATACTCGCCGGTGCCCTCGCTGCTCCAGCGTACGGCCTGGTCGGCGGGCAGGCCGGCGCGGCGGGTCTCGACGGTGATGCGGTCGGCGACGATGAAGCCCGAGTAGAAGCCCACGCCGAACTGGCCGATCAGCTGGGCGTCCTTCTTCTGGTCGCCTTCCAGCTTGGCCATGAACTCGCGCGTGCCGCTCTTGGCGATGGTGCCCAGGTGAGAAGCGGCCTCGTCGGCGCTCATGCCGATGCCGTTGTCGCTGATGGTCAGCGTCTTGGCTTCCTCATTGAAGCTGACGCGCACCTCCAGGTTGGGCTGGTCCTCAAACAGCGCCGCGTTGTCCAGCGCTTCGAAGCGCAGCTTGTCGCAGGCGTCGCTGGCGTTGCTGACCAGCTCGCGCAGGAAGATCTCCTTGTTGGAGTACAGCGAGTGCGTGACGAGGTGCAGGATCTGCTTGACTTCGGCCTGGAAGGCGTGGGTTTGCTTGGTCATGGTGGAGAGTCCGTGAACGAAAACGCGGCCCAGATGGGGCCGCGTGCGATGGGTTCAAGAGCTGATTATTTCAGCGGCGCGATTTGACCGCCTCGGACAGCACATCCAGCACCGCGATGGAGTCGTCCCAGCCCAGGCAGGCATCGGTGATGCTCTTGCCGTATTCCAGCGCTGCCGGGTCATCCTTGCCCGGGGTGAACTTCTGGGCGCCGTCGTTCAGGTGGCTTTCCACCATGACGCCGAAGATGGCGTTGCTGCCCTCGCGCAGCTGGCCGGCGATGTCGCGCGCCACGTCCAGCTGGCGCTGGTGCTGCTTGCTGGAGTTGGCGTGCGAACAGTCCACCATCAGGCGCTGCGGCAGCTTGGATTTCTCCAGGTCCGCGCAGGCCGCGGCCACATGGGTCGCGTCGTAGTTCGGCGCCTTGCCGCCGCGCAGGATGACGTGGCAGTCAGCATTGCCGCGCGTCTCGACGATGGCGACCTGGCCGTTCTTGTGCACCGACAGGAAGTGGTGGCCACGCGCCGCCGCCTGGATTGCGTCGGTCGCGATCTTGATGTTGCCGTCCGTACCGTTCTTGAAGCCGATGGGTGCCGACAGGCCCGAGGCCAGCTCGCGGTGCACCTGGCTCTCGGTCGTGCGCGCGCCGATGGCGCCCCAGGAAATCAGGTCGCCGATGTACTGCGGCGAGATGACGTCCAGGAACTCGCTGCCGGCCGGCATGCCCAGGCGGTTGATTTCCAGCAGCAGCTGGCGCGCAATGCGCAGGCCCTCGTCGATGCGGTAGCTCTCGTCAAGGTAGGGGTCGTTGATCAGGCCCTTCCAGCCGACGGTGGTGCGCGGCTTCTCGAAGTAGACGCGCATGACGATCTCCAGCGTGTCGGCGTACTTCTCGCGCTCGACTTTCAGGCGGCGCGCGTACTCGATGGCGGCGTTGGGATCGTGGATGGAGCAGGGCCCGATGACGACGAGCAGCCGGTCGTCCTTGCCGGCCATGATGTTGCGAATGCGCTGGCGGGTCTGGCCGATCAGCGCCTCGACGGGCGTGCCGCTGATGGGGAAGAAGCGGATCAGGTGCTCCGGCGGCGGCAGCGGCGTCACGTCGACGATGCGCTCGTCGTCGGTGGCGCTGGTCTTGTCGTCCTGGGAGTACCAGCGCTGGGCTTCGGGTTGGACGGAGGAGACTTTGGCGTTCATCTGGGGCACCTCTTGAAATGACAACGGCTTGGCCGTTGCGTCGCAGGCTAACTTTGCGGAGCAAAGTTAAGGCGCAACGCGCCGGCCGAAAACAAAAAACCGCCGGGCTTGGCGGCCTCGGCGGTTTTTGGGGAGTTTCTGTGTTCAGCGCGCGCGCTCAGGACTCTCCACCGCCGGGGCGGGGAAAAAACCAAAAGCTAAAGTAAGCAGCGCGGGACATGGGAGCGGAATCTAGCACGACCGTTACGGCGTGGTTTCGCGAGACGCCAAGGCTGGCTTCAGGCGGTCCCGCCGACGGTCAGCCCGTCGATGCGCAACGTCGGCTGCCCCACCCCCACCGGCACGCTCTGGCCTTCCTTGCCGCAGACGCCGACGCCGGTATCCAGCGCCATGTCATTGCCGATCATGCTGACGCGGGTCAGCGCGTCCGGGCCGTTGCCGATGATGGTGGCGCCCTTGACGGGGTACTGGATCTTGCCGTTCTCGACCCAGTAGGCCTCGCTGGCCGAGAACACGAACTTGCCGCTCGTGATGTCGACCTGGCCGCCGCCGAAATTGGTCGCGTACAGGCCCTTTTTGATGGACGCGACGATCTCCTTGGGGTCGTCCTTGCCGCCGAGCATGTAGGTGTTGGTCATGCGCGGCATCGGCACATGGGCATAGCTCTCGCGGCGGCCGTTGCCGGTGGGGGCGGTCTTCATCAGGCGCGCGTTCATCGCGTCCTGGATATAGCCCTTCAGGATGCCGTCCTCGATGAGCACATTGCGCTGGCTGGCGCAGCCCTCGTCGTCGACGTTCAGCGAGCCGCGGCGGTCGGGGAGGGTGCCGTCGTCCAGCACCGTCACGCCCTTGGCGGCCACGCGCTGGCCGATGCGGCCGGAGAAGGCGCTCGAGCCCTTGCGGTTGAAATCGCCCTCCAGCCCGTGGCCGACGGCCTCGTGCAGCAACACGCCGGGCCAGCCGGGGCCGACGACGACCGTCATCTCGCCGGCAGGTGCCGGGCGGCTGTCGAGGTTGGTCAGCGCCGCGTGCACGGCCTGCTCGACATAGGTTGCGATCATCTCGTCGGTGAAGTACGCGAGGCCGAAGCGCCCGCCACCGCCGCCCGAGCCCACCTCTCGGCGGCCGTTGCTCTCGGCAATCACCGTGATGGACAGGCGCACCAGCGGGCGCACGTCGGCGGCCATGGTGCCGTCGGCGCGGGCGATCAGCACGACCTCGTGCTCGGCGGCCAGGCCGGCCATGACCTGGGCCACGCGCGGGTCCTTGGCGCGTGCCATCTTCTCGGCACGCTCCAGCAGTGCGACCTTGGCGGCGCTGTCGAGGCTGGCGATGGGATCGGCCACGCCGTACAGCTCGCGGCTGCCGGCCACGCGGCTTTGGCTGGAGACCTTCACCTTCCTGCTCTGGCCGGCCGCGGCGATGGTTCGCACGGTGCGGGCGGCATCCAGCAGCGAGTCCAGCGAGATGTCGTCGGAGTAGGCGAAGGCCGTTTTCTCGCCGGCCACGGCGCGCACGCCGACGCCCTGGTCGATGCTGAAGGAGCCGCTCTTGACGATGCCCTCCTCCAGGCTCCAGCCCTCGGCGCGCGTGGTCTGGAAGTAGAGGTCGGCATCGTCGACGCGGTGCTCGGTGATCAGGCGCAGCGCCTGCGACAGCGACGCTTCGGTCAGGCCGAAGGGCTCCAGCAGTTGCGAGCGGGCGGTGGCCAGGCGGGCCAGGGTGGGTTCGACGGCGATCATGGGTTGATTCTAGGAAGTCGGCCGTCAGACATTGAAAGACATGGGCATGCGCGGTTACGGCGAGGGTGTCGGCGGCGCGCGCAAAGTCGTCGTTGTGGAGGCGCCTCGCAACCACACCCCTCAAGGAGCCTCCGATGAAGACCTCTCACAAGACCCTGATCGCCCTGCTGGCCCTGGCTGGCGCCAGTGCCTTCGCCCAGACCAACACGCCGCGCGTGGACCAGCGCGAAGCCAACCAGCAGGCCCGCATCGCCCAGGGCGCCGCCAGCGGCAGCCTGACCCCGCACGAGACACAGCGGCTCGAGAAGGAACAGGCACGCATCGACAACGCCGAGGCCAGGGCCAAGTCCGACGGCACCGTGACGACCAAGGAGCGGCGGCGCCTGCATGCGATGCAGGACGGCGCCAGCCGCGACATCCGCCGCAAGAAGCACAACGAGCGGACGGCAGGCCAGTAACGCGGCCGCTACTCGTCGCCGCCGCGCCTGAGCTTCAGCCCGGCGTCATAGAGCCGGTTGCGCGGCGCGCCACTGATCTGCGCGGCCAGCGCGACCGCCTGCTTCAGCGGCAATTCGGCCGCCAGCAGCGCCAGCACGCGCAGGGCCTGCGCCGGCAGGTCGTCGTCCGCCGCGGCTTGGGGCGTCAGGGCATGCAGCACCAGCACGAACTCGCCGCGCTGGCGCTGGGTGTCGGCGGCCATCCAGCCGGGCAAGGTCGCCGCCTCGGCCGTGTGGATGCTCTCGAACTGCTTGGTCAGCTCGCGGCAGACCGTCACGCGGCGCGCTGGTTCCAGTTCGGCCAGCAGCGCAATGAGGTCGACGATGCGGTGCGGCGCCTCGAAGACGACCTGGCTCTGCCCCTCGACGGCCAGCACCGCCTGCAGCGCCGTGCGGCGTTCGCCAGCCTTGGTGGGCAGGAAGCCGGCAAAAGCGAAGCCCGTCGCCGCCGTGTCACCGGCGACGCTGAGCGCCGTCACCGCGCTGCTGGGCCCCGGCAGCGGCAGCACGCGGTAGCCGGCGGCCACCACTTCTCGCACCAGCACCGCACCGGGGTCCGAGATGGCCGGCGTGCCGGCGTCGGACGCATAGGCCACGCGCTCGCCCGCCGCCAGCCGCGCGATGACGCCTGCGCTGGCCTCGCGCTCGTTGTGCTGGTGCAGCGCGATCAGCGGCTTGTGCAGGCCCAGGTGGCGCAGCAGGCCGCCGCCCTGGCGGGTGTCCTCGCAGGCCAGTGCATCGGCCAGGCCCAGCAGGTGGATGGCGCGCAGGCTCAGGTCGGCGAGATTGCCGATGGGCGTAGCCACCAGGTAGAGCGTGGCGGCCGGATACTGCTGGCCACCGGCCGCGGCCTGGGCAGCCTGGCGAAGCAGGGAGGCGTCAATGTTCAACTGGGGCTCTCGATCAAAAACGGCAACCAAGCCGCTGGGCGACGCGGCGGAGGACGCCGCCCTGGCGCATCTGCTGGGCGCCGGCCTGCGGCTGCTGGAGCGGAATTATCGAGTCGGCGGAGGCCCCAACCGCCGCGCCGGCGAGGTGGACCTCATCATGCTGGACCGGGACGGCACGCTGGTCTTCGTCGAGGTACGGGCCCGAGCCGGTTCGTCACATGGCGGCGCGGCCGCCAGCGTCACGGCGCGCAAGCAGCAGCGCCTCATCTACGCCGCCCAGCACTATCTGCTGCGCCACGCCAGCCCGCCGCCCTGCCGCTTCGATGTCGTGGCCATCGATGGCGACCAACTCATCTGGTTGCAAGCTGCCTTTGACGCTGGCTGAGGCGCGGCGGCTGCGCTGACTATGATTCGCGCCGCATGATTGAACAACGAATCCAGCAACAGTTCTTCGAAAGCGCCGACCTGCTCTACCAGGCCGCCGAGCAACTGGCCCGGCCCCTCGCCATGGCCGCGCAGATGGTGGTGGACGCCATCACCGGCGGCAATCGCATCCTGTGCGCCGGCCATGGCCTGGCCAGCATGGATGCCGACTACCTCGCCGCCCGGCTGGCCGGCCGCTTCGAGCAGGAGCGCCCGGGCCTGGCCGCCTGGAGCCTGGCCGCCCAGGCCCGCGACGCCGCCGGCCTGGACCTGGCCCGGCTGCTGCAGGCCCACGGCCACCCCGGCGACGTGCTCATCATGATCGAGCCGCTGCGCGAACAGCGCGACGCCTGGCAGCCCGCGCTGGCCGTGGCCCATGCGCAGGAGATGAGCATCATCGCGCTGACGGCCCAGCCCCAGGGCGCCAGCGACGAGTGGCGCGGCGTGCTGCAGGACACCGACATCCAGATTCGCGTCAGCCATGCGCGCGAGCCGCGCGTTGTGGAGGCCCAGCGCGTGCTGCTGCATGCATTGGCCGACGCCGTCGACCTGCAACTGCTCGGCAGCGACGAATAACCCTTTCCATGGACAACTGATGAAGAAGCTCTCCCTGACCCTGACCGCCGCCGTCCTCGCCAGCCTACTTTCCACCGGCTGCGCACCGCTGCTGATCGGCGGCGCGATGGTGGGCGGCGTCGCCGTGGCCACCGACCGCCGCACGTCGGGCACGCAGATCGAGGACGAGACCATCGAGGTCAAGGCCGGCGCGCGCATCCGCGAGCATCTCGGCGACCGCGTCCACATCAACGTCAACAGCTACAACCGCGTCGCGCTGATCACCGGCGAAGCTCGCAACGAGGCCGACCAGGCCGAGGTGGAGCGCATCGTCGCCGGTGTCGAGAACGTCACCCGCGTGATGAACGAAGTCGCCGTGACCATGCACAGCTCGCTGAGCAGCCGCTCCAACGACGTCGTCATCCAGGGCAAGATCAAGGCTCAGCTCATCGACGCCCGCGACCTGTTCGCCAACGCCTTCTACGTCGTCGTCGAGCGTGGCCAGGTCTATCTGATGGGACGCGTGACCGAGCGCGAAGCCAACCGCGCCACCGAGATCGCCCGCCAGGTCGGCGGTGTGAAGAAGGTCGTGCGGGCGTTCGAGATCATCAGCGAGGATGAACTCGCCGGGTACGCCAAGAAGTAGGGCGGGTCGCGACCCGCCGTTGGGTGGCAGGCAACGGTAGTTGGCGGGTCGTGACCCGCCCTACAGCCGCTTGATAAGGCTGGACGTGTCCCAGCGGTTCCCGCCCAGCGCCTGCACGTCGGCATAGAACTGGTCCACCAGCGCCGTCAGCGGCAGGCGCGAGCCGTTTCGGCGGGCCTCGTCGAGCACGAGGCCCAGGTCCTTGCGCATCCAGTCGACCGCGAAGCCGAAGTCGAATTTGTCTTCGACCATGGTCTTGCCGCGGTTGTCCATCTGCCAGCTCTGGGCCGCGCCCTTGCCGATAACGTCGAGCACCTGGACCATGTCCAGGCCCGCGTTCTGGCCGAAGCGCACGGCCTCGGACAGGCCCTGCACGACGCCGGCGATGCAGATCTGGTTGACCATCTTGGCGAGCTGGCCCGAGCCCGGGCCGCCCAGCAGCGTGACGGCCTTGGCGAAGGCGAGCGCCAGCGGTTTCGCAGACTCGAACGGCGCCGCATCGCCGCCGCACATGACGGTCAGCGCACCGTTGACGGCACCGGCCTGGCCGCCCGACACGGGGGCGTCGACGAAGGCAATGCCGCGCTTCGCGCCTTCGGCATGCAGCTCGCGGGCGACAGCGGCCGACGCCGTCGTGTGGTCGACGAACACCGTGCCCTCGGCCATGCCGGCGAAGGCGCCCTGATCGCCCAGCACGACCGAGCGCAGGTCGTCGTCATTGCCGACGCAGCAGAACACGAACTCCGCACCCGCCACGGCCGAAGCCGGCGTCGCCGCAAACGCACCGCCATATTCCCTGGCCCAGGCTTCGGCCTTGGCGGTCGTGCGGTTGTAGACCGTCACGCCATGCCCGGCCCGCGCCAGATGGCCGGCCATGGGATGGCCCATGACGCCCAGGCCCAGAAAGGCGACGCGGCGAGGGGGAACGGGGTCGTAGCTGCGGGTGCTCATGCTCAAAGAATGGTCAGGTGTTCGGTGCCGGTGGACAGGTCGCCGCTGCGCGCGCGCTCGCTGTTCAGCTTGATCTGCAGCCGCAGGTCGTTGACCGAGTCGGCGTTGCGCAGCGCGTCTTCATAGGTGACCTTGCCGGACTCATACAGGTCGAACAGCGCCTGGTCGAAGGTCTGCATGCCCTGCTCGCGCGAGCGCTTCATCAGCTCCTTGATCTCGCTGATCTCGCCCTTGAAGATCAGGTCGGAGATCAGCGGCGTGTTCAGCAGGATCTCGACGGCGGCCACGCGGCCCTTGCCCTCGCGGCGCGGCAACAGGCGCTGCGAGATCAGCGCACGCAGGTTCAGCGACAGGTCCATCAGCAGCTGCTGGCGGCGGTCTTCGGGGAAGAAGTTGATGATGCGGTCCAGCGCCTGGTTGGCGCTGTTGGCATGCAGCGTGGCCATGCACAGGTGGCCGGTCTCGGCGAAGGCGATGGCGTGGTCCATGGTCTCGCGGTCACGCAGCTCGCCCATCAAAATGACGTCGGGCGCCTGGCGCAGCGAGTTCTTCAGCGCGGCCTCCCAGCTGTCGGTGTCCAGGCCCAGCTCGCGCTGCGTGACGATGCAGTTCTTGTGCGGGTGCACGAACTCGATCGGGTCCTCGATGGTCACGATATGGCCATAGGTCGTCTCGTTGCGCTCGTCGATCATCGCGGCCAGCGACGTGCTCTTGCCCGAGCCGGTGGCGCCGACGACGATGACCAGGCCGCGCTTTTGCTGCACCACCTCGCGCAGCACGACGGGCAGGTCCAGCGACGCGATGGTGGGCAGCGTGGACGGGATGGTCCGCAACACCAGGCCGACCTGGCCCTGCTGGATGAAGGCGTTGACGCGGAAGCGCCCGATGCCGTGCGGCGAGATCGCGAAGTTGCACTCCTTGCTGCGCTCGAACTCGGCCGCCTGCTTGTCGTTCATGATGGCCCGCGCCAGCTGCAGCGTGTGCTGGCCCGACAGCGGCTGCGGCGACACCTTGGTGAGCTTGCCGTCCACCTTGATGGCGGGCGGGAACTCGGCCGTCAGGAAGAGGTCGGAGCCCTTGCGCGACAGCATCAGCCGCAGCAGGTCGTTGATGAATTTCGAGGCCTGGTCGCGTTCCATGATGCGTGTCCTTTGCGGCGATCAGCCTGGGAAATTCTCGGGAAACTTCGCCTTGGCACGTGCCTCGGCCGGCGAAATGATGTTGCGGCGGACCAGGTCCGTCAGGTTCTGGTCCAGCGTCTGCATGCCCAGCGAGTTGCCGGTCTGGATGGACGAGTACATCTGCGCCACCTTGTTCTCGCGGATCAGATTGCGGATGGCCGAGGTGCCCAGCATGATCTCGTGCGCCGCGACGCGGCCGCTGCCGTCCTTGAGCTTGCACAGGCTCTGCGAGATGACGGCCACGAGCGACTCCGACACCATTGCCCGCACCATCTCCTTCTCGGCGGCGGGGAACACGTCGACGATGCGGTCCACCGTCTTGGCGGCCGAGGAGGTGTGCAGCGTGCCGAACACCAGGTGACCCGTCTCGGCCGCCGTCAGCGCGAGGCGGATGGTCTCCAGGTCGCGCATTTCACCCACCAGCACGGCGTCCGGGTCCTCGCGCAGCGCCGAGCGCAGCGCGTTCGCGAACGAGTGCGTGTGCGGGCCGACCTCGCGCTGGTTGATCAGGCTCTTCTTCGATTCGTGCACGAACTCGATCGGGTCCTCGATGGTCAGGATGTGGCCGTACTCGTTCTCGTTGAGGTGGTTGATCATGGCCGCCAGCGTCGTGCTCTTGCCCGAGCCGGTCGGGCCGGTCACCAGCACCATGCCGCGCGGCTTGAGCGCCAGGTCGGCAAAGATCTTGGGCGCGGCGAGCTGCTCCAGCGACAGGATCTTGCTCGGAATGGTCCGGAACACGGCGCCCGCACCGCGGTTCTGGTTGAAGGCGTTGACGCGAAAGCGCGCCAGGCCCTGGATCTCGAAGGAGAAGTCGACTTCCAGCGTCTCCTCGTAGGCCTTGCGCTGGGAGTCGTTCATGATGTCGTAGACCATGTCGTGGACCGCGCGGTGGTCCAGGGCCTCGACATTGATGCGGCGCACGTCGCCGTGCACCCGGATCATCGGCGGCAGGCCGGCCGAGAGGTGCAGGTCCGACGCCTTGTTCTTGACCGAAAATGCCAGCAGCTGAGTGATGTCCATCGTTTGTGCTCGTAGTGCTCAGCTGATTATGGCCATCCCAGATTCCCTCCAAGTCATCAAAAAGCGCATCGCTGCGGCATGTGTCTCGGCCGGCCGAGTGCCAGAGGCGGTGCGGCTGCTCGTCGTCAGCAAGACCTTCCCCGCCAGCGCCGTGCGCGAGGCCTTCGAGGCCGGCGCCCGCGCCTTCGGCGAGAACTATGTGCAGGAAGGGCTGGCCAAGATCGTCGAGCTGATCGACCTGCGCGGCCAGGTCGAGTGGCATCTGATCGGCCCGCTGCAGTCCAACAAGACCAAGCCCGTGGCCGAACAGTTCGACTGGGTGCACAGCGTGGACCGGCTGAAGATCGCGCAGCGCCTGTCGGAGCAGCGCCCGGCCGGGTTGCCGCCGTTGAACGTCTGCCTGCAGGTCAACATCAGCGCCGAGGCCAGCAAGAGCGGCCTGCTGCCGGATGACGTGGCGCCGCTGGCGCGCGAGGTGGCAGCGCTGCCGCGGCTGGCGCTGCGCGGGCTGATGGCCATCCCCGAGCCCGGCCCGGGTGCGCTGGCCCAGCATCGGGCGATGGCGGCGCTGTTCGGCGCGCTGAAGGCCGAGGGCCTGGCGCTGGACACGCTGTCGCTGGGCATGAGCGCCGACCTCGAGGACGCCATCGCGGCCGGCGCGACGATGGTGCGCGTCGGCTCGGCCATCTTCGGTCAGCGCTGACGTATCACGGCCTCGGCCGGCTTCAGCCCATCGGACGAGACCCGCAGCGTCACCGGCCCGGTCGCGCCGGGCTTGAACCTGACGATGGCCAGCGCCAGCGCATTGAACGCCTTGCGCTGCGTGGACTTGAAGCCGGTGTGGTCGGTCGCGTCGCCGTTGTCCGTGGCGACGATCTCGCCCGGGCCCTCCAGCGTGAACGTCAGCAGCGGCTTGCTGCGCGGCACCGCCTGGCCGGCGGCGTCGGCGACGGTGGCCGTCACGAAGGCCAGGTCGCGGCCATCGGCGGCGATCGTCGAACGATCGGCCACCAGTTGCAGCGCTGCCGCCGGGCCGGTCGTCGCGACGCGTTCATGCGCCCATTCCTTGCCGGCCTTGTAGGCCACGACGCGCAGCTCGCCCGGCTCGTAGACGACATCGTCCCAGCGCAGCCGGTATTCGCCCTCGCCCTTGGTCTTGCGCCCCAATGAGCGGCCGTTGAGGAACAGCTCGGCCTCGTCGCCCGAGGTGTAGACATGCACCGGCGTGACCTCTCCGACGCGCTCCGGCCAGTTCCAGTGCGGCAGGATGTGGACCATGGGAAGCTCCGGCCGCCAGTGCGCCTGGTAAAGATAGAAGCGGTCCTTCTTGAAGCCGGCCAGGTCGAGGATGCCGAAGTAGGAGCTGCGCGACGGCATCTGGAGCCTGCCCAGTCGGGCGACCTCGGCCCGGGCCCGCTCACGCTCCTCGGGCGTGTGGAAGTTCAGCAGGTTGGTGGCATCGTCGTTGAAGGGTGTGGGCTCGCCGAGGTAGTCGAAGCCCGTCCAGACGAACTCGCCGGCGACGAAGCGGTGGCGGTCCTGCGCGGCGAACTCGGTGTCCGGCGTCGTGGCCCAGTAAGGCGCATAGAGGTCATAGGAGCTGACGTGGTAGCCCAGCAGGCCGCCGGCCTTGTCGTCGCCCACGGGGAAGAGATATTCGCCGCGCGAGCTGATGGTGGACGCCGTCTCGCTGCCATAGAGTGGCTGGCCCGGGTTGGCGGCATGGAAGCGCGCGTATTCGTGCGGCTTGTAGTTGTAGCCAAACGCGCCGACCGTCCTGCGGAAGTCGTTGAAGCCCGCGTCGACGACGTTGGCGCCTGCCGTGACCAGCCGCGTCGGGTCCACCCCCCTCACCAGCGCCGCCAGACGGGCGGACACCGCCGGGCCCTGGGGCATGCCCTGCTCGTGGATCTCGTTGCCGATGCTCCACAGGATGACGGACGGGTGGTTGCGGTCGCGCCGCACCCAGGCGCGCAGGTCGGCCTCGGACCAGTCGGCGAAGTGCTGGTGGTAGTCGTTGGGCTTCTTGGCCTGGGTCCAGGTGTCGAACAGCTCGTCGATGACGAGGATGCCCATGCGGTCGGTCAGCTCCAGCAGCTCGGGCGCCGGCGGGTTGTGGCTGGTGCGCAGCGCATTGACGCCCATCTCGCGCAGCAGCTCCAGCTGGCGCTCGGCGGCGCGCACGTTGAAGGCGGCGCCGAGCGCGCCGAGGTCGTGGTGCATGCAGACGCCCTGCAATTGCACGCGTCGGCCGTTGAGGTGGAAGCCATCATTGGCCGTGAAGGCGATCTGGCGGATGCCGAAGGGCGTTTCCACGCGGTCCCGCACGCGGCCACCCTGCTTCACAAGGGTCACCGCGACATGGCGCTGCGGCGAGTTCACGTCCCACAGCGCGGGCTTGCTGAGCCGCACCTCGAAGTCCAGCGCCGCGCGCTCGCCTGCCCTCAACGTGCGCGGCTGCTCGCGCGCCGGCAGCAGCGGCTTGCCGACCGGGCGGCCGTTGGCATCGGCCCGGTAGACCTCCACCGTGACGCCGACCTTGACCGGCGCCGCGCCTGCATTGGCCACCGTCACCTGCACGGCCGCCGTCGCGCGCTCGGCCGTCACCTGCGGCGTGCGCACGAACACGCCGCCCGCCGGCACATGGACGGCGTCGGTGCGCGTCAGCCAGACGTGGCGGTAGAGGCCGCCGCCCGGATACCAACGCGACGAATCGGGCGGGTTGTCGAGGCGGATGGCCAGGCTGTTGCCGGCGCCCGGCTTCAGGCAGCCGGTCAGGTCGACCTGGTAGGACGTGTAGCCATAGGGCCAGCCGCCCACGAGGCGGCCGTTGCAGTAGACGGCCGAGTTGGCCAGCGCGCCGTCGATCTCCAGCACCGTGCGCTGGCCCGGCGCGCCGGCCGCCAACTGCTTGCGGTACCAGGCCACGCCATGCCAGGGCAGCTTGCCGGTCTCGCCGGGCAGGGCCTGCTGGAAGTCGCTTTCGACGCCCCAGTCGTGCGGCAGGTCCAGCAGCCGCCAGCCGGCGTCGTCAAAGCCCGGCTGGGCATAGGCCAGCGCCTCGCCCGGCGCCGGGCCGGCGGGCGGGGCGGCGGGCGCCGTGGCCAGCAGCGGCGCGGCCTGGGCCAGCAGCCAGGGCTTGAAATCCGCCGGACGCGGGGCGGCGGCGCCGGCCGGGTCGCCCGGCATGAAGCGCCAGCCGGCCGACCAGTCCAGCCGCTCTCGCGCCTGCGCGGACAAGGCCAGGGCAAGCAGCAGCAGCGGAGCGGTTTTCGGCATGGTCTGGCCTTGAAGGGACGGGACCTTGCATGCTAGGTGCGGCCATTCCCGGCCCAACGCTCAAGCCGGTGAGCGATTGCCACCGGGGCACACTCTCGTTCCATGCTCAGACGCTCCCTCCTCGCGCTGGCCGCCTGCCTGCTGTCGTTGTGCGGCCGCGCCGCGCCCGTGCCCGACACGCTGGCCCAGCGCGCGCTCGCGTGCACCGGCTGCCATGGCAAGGAAGGTCGTGCCGCACCCGATGGCTACTACCCGCGGCTGGCGGGCAAGCCGGCCGGCTATCTCTACAACCAGTTGCTGAACTTCCGCGACGGCCGGCGCGACTACGGCCTGATGAGCGAGCTGATCGCGCCGCTGTCCGACGCCTATCTGAAGGAGCTGGCCGGCCATTTCGCGTCGCTGGACCTGCCCTACGCGCCGCCACAGCCGCCCGCACTGCCGGCGCCGGAGCTGGCGCGTGCAGAGAAGCTCGTCCGCAGCGGCGACGCGGCCCGCAAGCTGCCGGCCTGCACGGCCTGTCATGGCGAACGCCTGACCGGCACGCAGCCTGGCGTGCCGGGGCTGCTGGGCCTGTCGCGTGACTACCTGAACGGCCAGCTCGGCGCCTGGCGCAGCGGCCAGCGCCAGGCGCAGGCGCCCGACTGCATGGCCACGATCGCCAAGGCGCTGACCGGGGCCGAGATCAACGCGCTGACCCATTACCTCGCCGGCCGGCCGCTGCCCGCCGACCCGCATGCCGCGGCCGCGCTGCCGGGGCCGGCACCGATGCGCTGCGGCGGGCTGCAGCCATGATGCGCCGCCTGCTGATCGGCCTGACCGCACTGGCCGCGCTGGCCGCCCTGCCCTTGGCGCTGCTGGCCTGGCAGCGCAATCTCTCCGACACCACGCCGCCCCCGGCCGCGCCCGTCAGCCTGACGCGCGGCGCCTACCTCGCGGCGGTCGGCAATTGCGCCGGCTGCCACACGGCCCGCGGCGGCGCGCGGCTGGCCGGCGGCCGGCCCATCCCGACGCCCTTCGGCACCGTCTTCTCGTCGAACCTGACGCCGCACGCGACCGGGCTGGCCGGCTGGAGCGCCGACGACTTCTGGCGCGCCCTGCACTTCGGCCAGAGCCGCGACGGCCGCCTGCTGCTGCCGGCCCACCCCGTCACGAACACGACGCTGGTGACGCGCGAGGACGCCGATTCGCTGCATGCCTGGCTGCAGGCTCAACCCGCCGTCGACGCCCCGCGCCGGGCCCACGAACTGCGCGGCTTCTACGGCAGCCAGCTCGCCATCGCGGCCTGGCGGGCGCTCTACTTCAAGCCCGGCGTCTACCGCCCCGACCCGGCCCGCGACACCGCCTGGAACCGCGGCGCCTACCTGGCGCAGGGCCTGACCCACTGCAGCGCCTGCCACGCCGGACGCGGCGCGCTGGGCGGCGACCAGGGCCCGGCGGACTTCCGCGGCGGCCTGCTGGCCGGCCTGGGCTGGACGGCGCCGTCGCTGCTGGATCCGCTGGAGGCCGGCGTGCAGCGCTGGCCGGACGCGACGCTGCAGCTCTGGCTGCGCGACGGCCAGGCCGGCGCCCACGCCGCCCAGGGGCCGATGGCCGAGGTCGTGCTGGGCAGCACGGCGGCGCTGAACGACGCCGACCTCGCCGCGATGAGCGCCTATCTGCGCACGCTGCCCGAGCAGGCCGTGGCCCGGCCCGAGCCGGCAAAAGCCGACCTCCGCCGCCGCGAGCGCGGTGCCGGCCTCTACCGCGACCACTGCGCAGCCTGCCACGGCGAGCAGGGCGAAGGCCGGCTCGACGACAGCGGCAACCCGGCCTATCCGCCGCTGGCCGGCAGCCGCCTCGTCACGCAGGCGAGCCCGACCAACCTGATCCGCGTCATCGAGCGCGGCGGCTTCGCGCCGGCAACGGCGGGGCATCCCCGCCCCTACGGCATGCCGCCCTTTGCCGGCGTGCTCGACGCCGCAGACATGGCCGCGCTGGCCAGCCATCTGCGCCAGTCCCTGGGCCACGCAGCGGGCGATGTGGACACCGTCGAAGTGCTGCGTTTGAAGGCTGCCGCCGCGGTGCATTGACGGCACAAGCCCCCAGGCGAAGGGGCGCCGTGAACGACTTCACGGGGGCCGGGAAGACGCCAGATTCAAATGGTCACAGGTCGCGACACACTGCGCGCCGGCCCGTCGATGGGGCAGCCTGAAGAAGGCATGCGGGCCTACAGTCCGCTCGGATTCAACTGCAGCGCGTTGCTGCCGATACCCCGAAGACCACGACAAGGAACAGAACCGAATGAATTTCCTGACGAAACTGCGCATCGGCCAGCGCCTCTTTGGGAGCTTCGGCCTGCTGATCGTGCTGCTGGTGGCCATTGGCTTCTTCGGCGGCTCCAGCGCCAATCGCCTTGCGAAGGACCTGGACAGCACCGCCAACTCCAGCCTCGTGAAGATCGGCGCCGCCAACGGCCTGGAGAGCCAGATCAACGTCATCTCCCGCGCCGTGCGCGACCTGCTGCTGCTGGACACGGCCGGCGCCATCAAGAAGCAGAAGAAGGCCATCGCCGATGCGCTGGAAGAAGGTGAAAAGCAGCTCAAGAGCCTGGAAGAGGCCGTCACCGACGATGCCGAGAAGGCCGCGGTCTCCGAGGTGCGCGAGCGCAAGGCCAAGTTTCTGACCGCGCTGGAGAAGTTCCAGAAGATCCAAACCGACGGCAGCCCCGACGAGGCACGCGAAAGCCTGATCACCGACCTGCGCCCCGCCCAGGCGGCCCTGCAGGAAGGCCTGAAAAAGCTGGTCGACATGCAGTTCGCCAACGGCAAGGCCCTGGCCACCGCCGGCAACGAGCGCGCTCGCACGGCAGTGACGCTGACCGTGGTGCTGGTCGTCGCCGCCGTCGCCCTCGGCCTGGGTGGCTTCGTCGTGATCTCGCGCTCCATCGTCGTACCGGCCCGCAAGGCCCAGCAGGCGGCCGAAGCCATCGCCGCCGGCGACCTGACGCAGCGCATCGTCGTCGAAGGCCGTGACGAGCTGAGCCAGATGCTGCAGGCCATGCAGAACATGCAGCAGGCGCTGTCCGGCGTCGTGCGCGACGTGTCGACGGCCGCCAGCGAGGTCGCCTCCAACTCCGGCTCCATCGCCGACAGCAACTCCAACCTGGCCGAGCGCACCACGCGTTCCGCCGCCAGCCTGCAGAACACCGCCGCCTCGGTCGAACAGATCGCCTCCACGCTGAAAGGCGCCAGCGACCTGACCCGCCGCGCCGCCGGCATCGCCGTGACGGCCCGCCAGGCCGCCAGCAACGGCGGCGCCGTCGTCTCCAAGGTCGTCGAGACCATGGAAGAGATCAGCGCCAGCTCCAAGAAGATCGGCGACATCATCGGCGTCATCGACGGCATCGCCTTCCAGACCAACATCCTGGCGCTGAATGCCGCCGTGGAAGCCGCCCGTGCCGGCGAGCATGGCCGCGGTTTCGCCGTGGTGGCCGCCGAAGTGCGCGCGCTGGCTCAGCGCTCGGCCGGCGCCGCCAAGGAAATCAAGGTGCTGATCCAGGAATCGACCGTCAAAGTCGAGAACGGCACGACGCTGGTCAACAACGCCGGCGTCACCATCCGCAGCGTCGTCGACGAGGTCAACAACATGGGCCAGTTGATCGAGGAGATCTCGCACTCGGCCCATGAACAAGCCGCGGGCGTCGGCGTCGTCAATGGCGCGATGAACGAACTGGACAAGGCCACTCAGCAGAACACCAGCCTGGTGGGTGAACTCAGCCGCTCGGCCGATGCACTGCGCGACAGCTCCACCCGCCTCATCGAAGCGGTCGGCTTCTTCCGCGCGGCCTGAAGAAGCTCACCCCCACTTGCAAAGGTTCCCCATGTCCTTCATGCGTTCCGCCACCGTCTTCGCCGCCACGCTGATGCTGGCCCTGGCCGCCCAGGCGACGCCCAAGGTCGTCAAGAAGGTGCCGCCGGAGTTTCCCAACGAAGCCGCCAAGAAGGGCATCTCGGCCGGCTCGGTCAAGGCCAAGCTCAATATCGAAGCCGACGGCAAGGTCAGCAGCGTCGAAATCCTCGAGGCCGAACCCAAGCGCGTCTTCGACCGCGCGGTCGTCGCCGCGCTGATGGAGTGGAAGTTCGAGCCGGGCGAAAAGACCACCCACGAAGTCAAGCTCGTCTTCAAGAACGAGGACTGACGAAACGGGCCCACCCCCTACCGGCTTCGCCGGCCCCCTCAAGGGGGCGCCGCTGGTGGCCTGGCAAAGCCAGATCCACGGCGGCCGCTGGAGGGGCAGCCGGCTGCGCGGCTGCAAATCAGCGCAAGACCTTTTCGGGTTCGGCAGCGTGAGCCTGCTGCCACCATCGCACGCCGCCCAGTACCAGCGCCACCGCGACAACGGCGCCGCCCAGCAGGGTCAGACGCCGTCTTCGTTGCGCCTGCAGCACGCGAGCCTGACCCACGCCCGCGGCTTCACGCAACGCGGGCTGGGCGCGCGGGAGCCGCCTCAGGTTCACCGCCTGCTTGCGGCCGTCACGGCCCGTCACAACTTCAAAGCTGAGAGCCTCGTCCAGCCGCGGCCCTTCGCCATCGGTCGGAAAGGCCGCCAGGCCGACGAAAAGCTCGTCGCCGCCATGCAGCGCCCGGATCGTGCCGTAACCGGCCTCCTGATTCCAGGCGCTCAGAATTCCTTCGAATCTCATATTCACCCCAACGTCACGTGACAATGTTGAGGCCATCCGGCTGACGGCCCGTAACCGGATGCAAGCCTGAAATCCTGTCATCTCGCAATCCCCAGAACTTAAATGCCCATCCACTGGTTCCCCGGCCACATGAATGCCACCCGACAGGCGATCAAGGATCGCGTGAAGGCGGGACTGGACGTGGTCATCGAACTGCTGGACGCGCGCCTGCCGGGTTCGAGCAGCAACCCGCTGCTGGCCTCGCTGACGACCGGCCGGCCGTCGCTGAAGGTGCTGAACAAGCAGGATCTGGCCGACCCGGCCCAGACCGAGGCCTGGATGGCCTTCTACAACGCCCAGCCCCACACCCGCGCCATCGCGCTGGACGCTGGCGACAAGGCCCCGGCGCGCGCCCTCGTCAAGGCCTGCCGCGAGTTGGCGCCCGGGCGCGGCGACATGCACAAGCCGCTGCGCGTGCTGATCTGCGGCATCCCCAACGTCGGCAAGAGCACGCTGATCAACACGCTGGTCGGCAAGCGCGCCGCCAAGACCGGCGACGAGCCCGGCATCACCAAGGTCGAGCAGAAGATCGTGCTGGAGAACGGCTTCTACCTGTTCGACACGCCCGGCATGCTGTGGCCCAGGATCTCCATCGAGCAGAGCGGCTACAACCTCGCCGCCAGCGGCGCCATCGGCCGCAATGCCTTCGACGAGGCCGAGGTGGCGCTGGAGCTGATCGCCACGCTGAAGCGCCGCTACGCCGAGCGGCTGCGTGCGCGCTACGGCCTGCCCGAACTGGATGAAAACAGCGAGGACGAGGCCGTGCTGGAGGCGATCGGCGTGAAACGCGGCGCCAAGATCCGCGGCGGCGCGGTGCAGATGCACAAGGCCGCCGAGGCGCTGCTGGGCGACTACCGCGCGGGGCTGCTGGGCCGCATCACGCTCGAGACGCCTGAGGAAATGGCCGCCTGGCGTCGCGAGGCCGCCGAGGCCGACGCCGCCAAGGCGGCCGAGCGCGAAGCCGAGAAGGCAGCCGACAAGCTGCGTCGCAGCGGCAAGCGCCAGGTGTCTGGCGGCGACGCCGGCTGAGCGGTTCAGCGCACGCCAAGCCGCCGCCCAGCGCCAGGCGGACAGACCAAACCGCAAGCTCTCAAGCGGCGCCAACGAATTTTCTGGCCAAAAGCACCGCTTTTGGCGTGAGATAGCGCACACCTTGGGTGGAAAACTGCTACCAGTCGTTATTTGGTCAGACCAAAGACAGGAATTCGCTTCGGTCCCCTGCTAGGCTGGCCGCAGCCGACGCCGCCACAAGAGCGCGCGGCCCAGAAGGGAGTGATTCCCAAGCCCCCAAGGGCATTCATTAGAAAGTTGGAGACATGACCCATCACCATCGTTCCCTCGGAACCTCCGTTCCCCGGCGCTTCCTTCGCTGCGTCCTGGCGGGGCTGGCCCTTTCCGCCTGTGCTTCTTCGGTGCTGGCGGCCGCCGGCGACCTGACGGACCCCAACATCAACTACGTCGGCCGCTGGGACAAGAGCAACAGCGCCACCTACCGCAGCTACTGGAACGGCTCCTACCTGTCCACGAAGTTCACCGGCACGACGGTCAAAGTGAAGGTGGCCGAGTCAACGGTCCTCACGGCCATCGTGGATGGCGTGCCCACAACCTACTGGAACGTCTCCGGCACCGTCAACCTGACGTCCACGCCGCTGGCCAACGGCACGCACACGCTGAAGATCCTCGCCAAGTACGAGAACGTCGAGCTGCCCCTGCAGGGCCTGGTGCTCGATGCCGGCGCCACCACCGTGCAGCCCGACCCGCTGCCGCTGGTGGAGTTCGTCGGCGACTCCATCACCACCGGCGTGACGACGACCGACGTGGTGCTCTCCGACTACGCCTGGCTCACCGGCGAGCGCCTGGGCGCGGACCACACCCAGGTTTCCTATCCCGGCATCACGCTGGCCGACGGCTACCACTACTCCGACAACACCTTCCCGGGCATGGAGTCGCTGTACTTCAAGCTGAAGCAGGCCAACCGTTGCCCGGACGTGCCGTGCACGGGCAATCCGGCCTGGAACTTCGCGAACTACACGGCCAAGCTGGTCGTCGTGAATCTGGGCAGCAACGACTCCTTCAACTCGGTGCCCACGGCCACTTTCCAGACCCGCTACACCAACTTCCTGCAGAACATCCGCGCCAAATACCCCAACGCGGACCTCTTCGCGCTGCGCGCCTTCGGCGGCTTCTACCAGGCCGAGACGCAGGCGGCGGTGAATGCACGCGTCAGCGCCGGCGATGCCAAGGTGCACTACATCGACACCACCGGCTGGCTGGATTCGTCCAGCGGATCCACCGACTTCACCGACGGCCTCCACCCCAGCGACACGGGCCACGTCAAGGTGAGCAACCGCCTGCTGCCCATCCTGCTGCCCTACCTCGGCGTGGTGACGCGCAACGACACCGGCTTCAGCTACGACAACACCGCCAACTGGCCCAGCGGCGGCCAGACGGGCGCCTACCTGAACGACAACCACTGGTCGAGCGTCACCAACGCCTCCTACCAGGTGCCGTTCACCGGCACCCAGGTCAAGCTGTATGGCGGGCAGGCGCCGGCGCATGGCATCGCGGCGGTGTCCATCGACAACGGCGCCGAGGTCGCCATCGACACCTACTCCGCCGCGCGCAAGGACGACGTGCTGCTGTGGAGCAGCCCGGTGCTCGCGGCGGGCAGCCACACGCTGAAGGTGCGCACCACCGGTTCAAAGAACGCCAGCGCGTCGGGCACCTACGTCGTTGGCGACCGGGTCGACGTCATCGACGGCGGCTTGAACCTGCTCAGCAATGCCGGCTTCGAGAGCGGGCTGGCGGGCTGGAACACATGGTCGCAGGGCGGCACGGTGTCCACGGCGACGACGCTGCCCAACTCGGGCACTTCGCACCTCGTGCACAGCAGCACGGCTCCGTACATGGCCTACACCGCCCAGACGCTCACCGGCCTGCCCAACGGGTCGTACACCGTGAAGGCCTGGGTGCGGGGCACGGCCGGCCACCAGCTGTACGTGAAGAACTTCGGCGGCAGCCAGGTGTCCGCCACCACCGTGGCTTCCAGCGCCTACACGCAACTGGTCATCAGCAACATCAACGTCACCAACGGCCAAGCCGAGATCGGCTTCTGGACGAATACTTCGGGCACCGGCTGGCTCAACGTCGACGACATGACCTTCTACAAGCAATAAAGTCGAACAGTGGCCGGTTGCGCGGATCGCCCGCCGGCCTGCACAGCGCAAATGCACCTCAGGCGTCTCGCCTCAGGTGCATTTTTTCTACCGGACCCAGCCGCCGCCGCGCAGATGCCAGCGGCCGCCGCGCGGTTCCCAGCGGTGCGGCTCATAGCGGTAGCCCGGCCGCGGGCGCTCGTAATAGCCCGGCACCCAGCGGTGCCGGCCGCCGCTCCAACCCCAGTAGCCGTCTATCCACACGGCGCCGGCATAGGGCAGCGCGGGCACGACCTCGGCATAGGGTGCCGGCGGCGCCACGTCCACGCCGGGGTCGGCGTAATAGCCGCCACGGCGGGCCGGCACGACGATGCAGGCCGACAGCGCCGCCGCGGCCGTCAATGCCAGCGCGAGGGTGCGCAATTGCATGGCGGCCTCAGCGCGGGCCGCGTTGGCCGTAGCCACCGTCGTAGCGGTCGCCGTAGCGGTCGTAGTGGTGATAGTCGCCGCCGCGGTAGCCACCGTGGCGGTGCGGCACGATGATGCAGCCCGACAACAGGACGGCGGACGAAATCAGCGTGATGGCCAGGGCCAGTCGTTTCATGGGGTCTTCTCCAGGCCGCAACAAACCGCGGCCCGTCCTTAACCGGCCGGCGCGTCGCGCGGATGACGCGCTCACAGAGAGTTACTCCGATGCAAGGCCTCATTCGCGGTGTCTGCCGGGTGCCTGATGGCACGTCACGGTCCCGTCAGGGGCCGCTATCCTGTGGCCTCAAACCCGACGCCTGCCGTATGAAACGCCTTCTCCTGCTGTCCCTGCTGCCCGCCACGCTGATCGGCTGCGCCGGCACCCCGCCCGCCGAAGAGCAGGCCGCTGCCAACGAGCCCGGCATGTATTGCGAACGCAACCAGGCGACCGGCAGCCGCATGATCAGCACGCGCTGCCGCACGGCGGCCCAGCGCGAGCAGGACCAGCGCGACGTGGCCGCGATGAACGAAGCCTCGCGGCGCGTGACCAATCCCAAGCAGTAGGCAGCAGGCTATCAGCGCGGCCCGCGCAGCACGCCGGCCAGCGCCACCATGCCGACGGCCATCACGGCGGCGGTGAGCCACAGTGCGGCGTCGAAGCTGCCACTAGCCTCCACCATGCGGCCCGTCAGCGCCGGCGCGCTGATCTGCGCGGCACCGTAGCCCAGTGTCAGCCGCGCCATCGCCTTGCCGGGATTGGCGGGCGAATACCGTCCCACCAGCGCCAGCGTCAGGCTGACGATGCCGATGAAGGTGGCGCCGTACAGCAGCGCACCCAGCAGCGCCGCACCCAGGCTGGCCGACAGGGCCGGCAGCAGCACGCCGACGATCTGCAGGCCGTAGGCGATCAGCAGCGCGCCGACGTCGCCGGTGCGGCGCGCGACGCGGTCCCACAGGAAGACGGCCGGCGTGGCCGCCAGGCCCACCAGCAGCCAGGCCCAGGGCCCCTGCCCGGCCAGCAGCGGCTGCTTCTCGACGATGGCGACCGTAAAGGTCGCGTTGATGACGAAGCCCCAGCCGGCGCAGAAATAGGCCGCCAGCATCAAGGCCATCCAGCGTCGGCCCGGCGCTGCGCCGGCTGCAGCCCGGGCCACGGCCGGGGGCACCGGCGGGCGCCAGGCCCACGCCGGAATCAGGAACAGCAGGCCAACGAGCGCGAAGCCCTGCCACTGCCCGGCCCAGTCCAGCGACGCGGTGCTCATGCCCATCGCGCCAATGGCGGACACGACGATGCCCAGCCCCAGGCCGATGAAATAGATGCCCAGTTCCGGCCGGCGCCCCGAGCGGATCAGCCAGCCCTGCACCAGCCCCGAGCCCAGCAACATGCCGGCTGCGCCGCACAGGCCGCCGACGTAGCGCGACAGCGCCCACACGGCGAACGACGTGCTCCAGCCCATCAGCGCCGTGATGACGAGGGCCAGCGGCAGCGCCCAGGTGTAGAGGCGGTGGCGCCAGGCAGGGCTTTCTATCCACGCCGCCAGCAGCGCCCCGCTCATGTAGCCGGCGTAGTTGATGGCCGCCAGCAGGCCGCCGTCGGCCACGCCCAGGCCGGCCTGGGCCTGCATCCGCGGCAACAGCGGCGTGTAGGCGAAGCGCGCCAGGCCGACGGTCAGCACCAGCGCGCAGATGCCGCCCAGCAGCACCTGCCAGGCTTGCAGACGGGAGGGCGCGGCGGTGTCGGGCATGGGCGCAGAGGGTAAGCGACGCGGGAATGCCCCTGCCCGCGGGGGCTTGCAATGTGCGCGGCCGGGCCCAGTTGCCGGGCATGCCGCTGCTCATCTGTTTCGTCATCGTGCTGCTCGCCGCCGCGGGCATCGCGCTGTGGCCGCTGTGGGTGCGGCGCCGCCGCGAGCGCCTGGCCGCCCGGCCCTTCCCGGCCGCGTGGCGGCGGCTGCTGCGCCGCCATGTGCCGCTGGTGGCCAGGCTGCCGGCGCGCCAGCAGTTGAAGCTCAAGGGGCTGATGCAGGTCTTCCTGGCCGAGAAGCCCATCCTCGGCTGCCGTGGCCTGCGCGTGACGGACGAGGTGCGCGTGACCATCGCCGCGCTGGCCTGCCTGCCGCTGCTGGGCGCGGCGCGCGGCATCTACCCGGAGCTGCGCCAGGTGCTGGTCTACCCCGGCGCCTTCGTCGTCGACCGGCCGGTGCTTGATGCCGGCGTGCAGTCCGACCAGCGCCGCGTGCTGGCCGGCGAGAGCTGGAGCCAGGGCCAGGTGCTGCTGGCCTGGGACGAGGTCAAGCGCGGCGCGGCCACGCCGGGCGACGGCCACAACGTCGTCATCCACGAGTTCGCCCACCAGCTCGACCAGGCGGGTGGCCGCGCCAACGGCGCGCCGGCACTGCCGACGGCCGAGGCCTACCGGCGCTGGTCGACGGTGATGCAGAACGAGTTCGACGCGCTGCACTGGCGTCTCGCGCAGGGTGAGCCGGGGCTCATCGACGCCTATGCAGCCACCGACCCGGCGGAATTCTTCGCCGTCATCAGCGAGCTGTTCTTCGAGCGACCGATCGAGCTGGCCGCGGGCCACCCGGCGCTGTATGCCGAACTGCGCGGTTACTACCGCTTGGACCCGGCGTCCTGGATTTAGAACCCCAGGCTGGCCAGCAGATCGTCCACGTCGTCCTGCTTGAGCGCCTTGTCGGGCGTCTGCACGCCGTGCAGTTCCTGCGGGGCGGCTTCGACGGTGGGGGCTGGCAGCGACGCGATCAGGTCCTGGAGCGGCGGCTCAGCGCGCTCCAGCATCCTGCTGACCTTGTTGATGACCTGGCCGGAGAGATCCTGGAAGTCCTGCGACATCATGATCTCGGTGTGCAGCGACTTCTCGCGTGCGGCAAAGCTGGCCGCGTCGGCCGCGTAGGCGGCGCAGAGCTTCATCAGCGCGCGGGCGCGCTCCTGGCTGATGTTGCTGGACAGGGCCAGGCGGTTCAGCGCGTCGGACAGCTCGCGGCCCTTCTTGCGCACGGCCTCGGCGTCCTCCTGGGCAGCCTCGACGAGGTTCAGCACCTTGGTCGCCGCCTGCTCGGTCATGCTGCGCACGTACAGCAGGCGCTCGCGCGCGTCGGGCAGCTCGTCGACCACGCTGTGCAGGATCTGCGCCGCGTCGGCGCGGATCAAGGTCTGGATGGAGGCGTCGGACATCTGGAACTCCCTGAATGCCCGGGCACAGCGACGGGGCGCGGGGCAGTTTAGGACCGGCCCTTTGGCCTCCTGCAGGTTGATCGCGGGCCGAACGAGGCCTTTGTCACGGCCGTTGCAATCGGCTTCAACGCGGCGTCAGCAGCGCGCGCAGCGCGGCGGCCTGGGCGCTGTCCAGCCGCCCGGCCGCCTCGGCCAGCGCGAGCTGGCGGCGGCCCAGCGCCAGCAGCAGGTCGTCGGCCAGGCCGGCCGCGGCGAGGGCGTCGAGGTGGCGGGCCAGCACGCCGGCGTCGCCCCGCGCGATGGGGCCCGACACGGCGCCGGCCAGGCCGCGCGCGGCGGCGGTGTCCAGCGCACCGCGGGTCAGCGGCAGCAGCGCCGGCAACGCCGCGTCGGCCGGCAGGCCGGCCGCCGACCACAGCGCGCCGGCCTCAGCGAGCACGGCCAGCACGCCGCTCGCGGCGAGATTGGCGGCCGCGTGATAGGCGGCACGGGCCTGGGCCGACATCGGCGACGGCAGCGCCAGCGGCAGCAGGCCCAGGCGGCGAGCCAGATCCTGCAGCGGCACGCGATGCATGTCATCCGCCTCGATGCCGACATGCACGCCGGCCAGGCCCGTGTCACCGGCCAGCAGCTTCAGCGGATGAAAGCCCGCGGCCGCCGGCGCCGCCGCGAGGGCCGTCAGCGGCGTCGCGCCGCTGCAGTGCAGCGCGAGCTGGCCGGCGCGCCAGGGCAAGGCCGCGGCCGTCGCGGCGATGACGTCGTCGGGAACGGTCAGCCAGACCCAGTCGGCCTGGCGCACCGCGTCAGCCACGGCAAGCTCGCCATCGGAACGGCGACCGACGATGACCTCTTCACCTGCCGCCCGCAGCGCCGGCACGAGCGCGCTCGCCAGCCGGCCAAAACCGATGACGGCGTGCTGGCGGCTCATCAGGGCTTGACGAACTTCAGCGTCATGCGGTCGCTCTCGCCGATGGCCTGGTACTTGGCGCGGTCCTTGTCCTTGAGCGCATAGGTCGGCGGCAGCGTCCAGACACCGCTCGGGTGGTCGGCCGTGTCCTTGGGGTTGGCGTTCACCTCGCTGCGGCCGGCCAGCTTGAAGCCGGCGGCCTCGGCGAACTTGATGACGGTGGCCTCCTGCACATAGCCGCTGGGCGCCTGGGCTTCCTGCGGGCGCGAGGCCGGCAGGCGATGCTCCTCGACGCCCAGCACGCCGCCCGGCTTGAGCGCCTTGAAGGCCGCATTGAAGACGTCCTGCGCCTTGCCCGCGCCCATCCAGTTGTGCACGTTGCGGAAGGTCAGCACCGCATCGGCGCTGCCGGGCGGGGCGATGTCCAGCAGGCCCTTGCCCGGATCGAAGGGGGTGATCCTGACCTTGCCGTAGACGCCCAGCGAGTCCATCTTGGCCTTGAAGCGCGGGCTGCCGCCGTCGGCCGCATAGAGCTGGCCGCGCTCGGCCAGATAGGGCGCGAGGATCTCGGTGTACCAGCCGCCGCCCGGGGACAGCTCGACGACGGTGTCGGTCGGCTTGATGCCGAAGAAGCTCAGCGTCTCGTAGGGATGGCGGTACACGTCGCGGGCGACATTGCCGACCGTGCGGTGGTCGGCGGCGACGGCGGCCTTCAACGGGTCGGCCGGCTGAGCCTGGGCGCTGGCGGCGGCAAGGGCAAGGGCGGCGGTGAGCCAGATCTTCATGGGCGGGTCTCCTTGTAGGGCGGCAAGTATCCCGGGCCGGCAATGCCCTGACGAAGGTCAGCGCTTGACGCCCGTCAGCCCGGTGACGACACGCCCAGGCGTGGCCGTTGCGACCAGAGCGTCTCGAAGTCGGCGGCCGGCATCGGGCGCGCCAGGCCGAAGCCCTGCAGTTCGTCGCAGCCCCGGGCGCGCAGATGCGCCTCCTGCACGGCCGTTTCCACGCCCTCGGCCACAACGGCCAGCCCCAGCCGGTGCGCCAGCGCGATGACCGCGTCGACGATGGCGCTGCCGTCCGGGCCGCTGCCGATGTGGTCGACGAAGGACTTGTCGATCTTGAGCGCGTCGATGGGGAACTGGCGCAGATAGGCCAGGCTGGAGTAGCCGGTGCCGAAATCATCGAGCGACAGCTTGACGCCGATCTCCTTCAGGCGCCTGAGCATCCGGATGCCCTCTTCCGGCCGGTCGATCAGCATGCTCTCGGTCACCTCCAGCTCCAGGCTGGCCGGATCGACGCCGTGGCGGTGCAGCGCCTCGTTCAGCACCGTGTCGAGGTTGCCGGCCGCGAACTGGCGCGCGGCCACGTTGACGGCGATGCGCGGCATCGCCAGCCCCTGAGCGCGCCAGCGCGCCTGCTGGGCGCAGACCTCGTCGATGACCCAGGCGCCGATGTCCAGGATCAGGCTGCTCTGCTCGGCGATGGGGATGAAGAGGCCCGGCGGCACCAGCTCGCCGCCGCGGTGCCAGCGCAGCAGCGCCTCGGCGCCGACGATGCGGCCGCTCACCGTGCAGAACTTGGGCTGGTAGTGCAGCAGCAGCTCGCGGCGCTGCAGCGCGTGACGCAGGGCGACCTCGATCTCCAGCTTGGCCACCGCCTGCCGGTTCAGGTCCTGCGTGTAGAAGCAGAAGCGGTTGCGGCCCTGCTCCTTGGCGCGGTAGAGGGCCGCGTCGGCATCGCGCATCATCGAGGTCACGTCGCTGCAACCGTCGTCCGGAAAGATGCTGATGCCGACGCTGGCCGTCACATAGACCTCGCGGCCACCCGTCAACATCACCGGGCGCGCGATGGCGCCCAGCAGGTCCTGCGCGAGCACGGCGGCATCCTCGGGGCTGTGCAGCGACTCGGCAATGACGACGAACTCGTCGCCACCCAGCCGCCCCAGCGTGTCGCCCGCCCGCATGCGGTGCGCGAGGCGGCGCGCGATGCAGACCAGCAGCTCGTCGCCGACCGGATGGCCGAGGCTGTCGTTGACGGTCTTGAAGCCGTCGAGATCGACATAGAGCACGGCCAGGCGCCCGGAGCGGCGCTGCATGCGTGCCAGCGAATGCTCCAGCCGCGTCGCCAGCAGGTGGCGGTTGGGCAGAGCGGTCAGCGGGTCGTAGTTGGCCAGGCGCTGCAGCTCGGCCTCGTCGCGCTTGACGCGCGTGATGTCGGTGAAGACGCCGACGTAGTTCGTGATTCCGCCCGCCTCGTCGCGCACCGCACTGATCGTCAGCCACTCGGGGTAGATCTCGCCGTTCTTGCGCCGGTTCCAGATCTCGCCGCGCCAATGGCCCTGGCTGGCCACGCTCTCCCAGAGCTCGCGGTAGAAGGCCGCGCCATGCCGGCCCGAGTGCAGCAGCGCCGGCGTGCGGCCGATGGCGTCTTCCGGCCCGTAGCCGGTGATCTCGGTGAAGGCGCGGTTGATGCTTTCGATGCGCGCGCGGGCGTCGCAGATGACGACACCATCGCGCGTGCTCTCGAAGGCCTTGGCCCATTGCCGCTGGTGCTCCTCCTGCCGCCGCCTTTCGGTGATGTCATGCAGGACGCCGAACACGCCGCCGATGCTGCCGTCCGGCTCGCGCAGCGGCCCGAGCGTGCACAGATAACAGCGCCGCCCGAGTGCCGTCGTCATCTCGCCTTCGCCGACGACGACGCGGCCCGATTCGATGACCGCGGCATGGAGGGACACGATGCGCTGGCACTCCTGGGCGGGGAAGAAGGCATCGGCCTGGCTGCCGAGCAAGGCGCTCGCCGACCGGCCGAGGGCCTGGCAGGCGGCCTGGTTCAAGAAGGTGAAACGGCCCTGCAGGTCTTCCGTGAAGATCAGGTCGGACGAGCTGCTGCTGATCGCATCCAGCAGGTTCAGCGCGCGCAGTTTCTCCTGCTGCCCGGCGCGCTCGCGACGGGCGGCCTTCAGCTCGCGGCGCAGCCCCAGCATGAAGCCCACGCTGCGCGCAAGGCGCTCGCGCCAGCCTGGCCGGTCTCTCATCGCGTCCAGACCGTTGCCGGCTTGCGCTGCAGGCCGCCAGAAAGTCGTGCTCGACGGATCTCGTGCCATGGTCCTTCTCCCTGAGGTCGGGGATTCTGGGTACCCCTATCCGCAGCTGGCTTGACATGAATCAAACGCGCCGACGCTCATCTGAACAGTTATGCAAAGCAGAGATCGCATGGGCCTGCGACCGCCCGGCCGCCACGGCAGTTAAAGTGATCCGACACCGTCGCGCCCGCCACCCGCCCGAATGAGCCTGCCCCACGTTGCCGTCCTCGACGACGAAGTCGACATCACCCAGCTGCTGGCCAACTACCTGCAGATGCAGGGCTTCCGCGTCAGCCAGGTGCACAGCGGCCGCCAGCTGCTGGCACTGATGGCCAGCGACCCGGCGGCCCTCGTGCTGCTGGACCTGGGCCTGCCCGGCGAGGACGGCTTCGCCATCGCACGCCAGCTGCGCGAGCACTGGCGCTGCGGCCTCGTCATCGTGACCGGCCGCGGCGACGCCATCGACAAGGTCGTCGGCCTGGAGATCGGCGCCGACGACTACGTGACCAAGCCCTTCGACCTGCGCGAGCTGCTGGCCCGCATCAAGGCCGTGCTGAGGCGCATCGCGCCCGCCGAGCCGGTCGCGCCCGCGCCTGCCGTCGTGGCGCCCGCGCCCGCCGAACGCACGCGGCTGCGCTTCGCCGGCTGGGAACTGGACACCGCCGCGCGCCGCCTGCTCGATGGCGCCGGCGCCGAGGTCGTGCTGACGACCGGCGAGTTCGAGCTGCTGCAGGTGCTGGCCCGCCACGCCGGCCGCGTGCTGTCGCGTGACTTCCTGCTGGAGCAGACGCGCGGCCGCGAGGCGGCGCCCTTCGACCGCACCGTCGACGTGCTGATCGGCCGGCTGCGCAAAAAGCTGGCCGACAGCGCCGACGAGCCCCAGCTCATCAAGTCGGTCCGCGGCGCGGGCTATCTGTTCGTGCCGGCGGTCGAGGCGCTATGACAAGCGCCCCGCCGCCGCCACTCGACGCCGCGGCGCTGCACCGCGCGCTGTTCGAAGCCTCGGCCGACGCGCTGCTGCTGGTGGACGCCGGCGGCCGCATCGTGCTGGCCAACCCGACCGCCACTGCGCTGCTGGGCTATGCGCAGGACGAACTCGTCGGCCTGTCGGTGGACGCCCTCGTGCCCGACGCCATCCGCCCTCGCCACGCCGCCTATCGCGAGGGTTATGCCAAGCACCCGCGCCCGCGGCCCATGGGCACGCAGATGGAGCTGGTGGCACGGCGCAAGGACGGCTCCGAGGTCATGGTCGAGATCGCGCTGAGCCCGCTGCAGGACCGCGGCCTGCCCTATGTCGTGGCGGCCATCCGCGACATCGGCGCCTACCCGCGCGTGAAGCAGGCGCTCAAGCGCGCCCGCTATGCCGAGTACGTCGCCCAGGTGGGCCGCATCGCGGTCGACACGCGCGACCCGCAGCAGCTACTGCAGAGCATCCCCCAGGTGGCCGTGGAAGCACTGCAGGCCGACGCATCCATCGTGTTCCTGCTCGAAACCGACCGGCAGGCCTTCCGCGTCGCGGGCTGCGCGGGTGAACTGCCGCCGGAGCAGCTGGGCAGCCGCCAGCCCAACCGGCCGGACTCGCCAGCGGGCTTCGTCGTCGCCGAGGGCCGCGCCGTGCTCGTGAGCGACTACGCCACCGAGACGCGCTTCACGGTGCCCACCAGCTACCTCGAGGCCGGCCTCGTCAGCGCGCTGGCCGTGCCGCTGACCGACCGCGGCGAGACCGTCGGCGCGCTGACCGTGCGCTCGCGGCACGCCGAACGCTTCGGCGACGACGAGGTGCGCATGCTGCAGTCGCTGGCCCACCTGCTGGCCGCCAGCCTGCAGCGCACGCAGACCGAGGAGGCACTCAACCACGCCCAGCGGCTGGAGAGCGTGGGCCAGCTGACCGGCGGCATCGCGCATGACTTCAACAACCTGTTGACCATCATCCAGGGCAATCTGCAGGTGCTGGAAGACCACCCCGCCGTGGCCGGCGACGCGATGGCGCCGCAGCTGGTGGGCGCGGCGATGCGGGCGTCGCGCCGCGGCGCCGAGCTGACGGCCAAGCTGCTGGCCTTCTCGCGCCGCCAGGTGCTGCAGCCCACGCTGGTCGACGTGGCGGCGCTGCTGGAATCGCTGGCCGACATGCTGCGCCGCACGCTGGACCAGCGCATCGCCATCACCGTCAACGTCGAGCCCGGCTGCCCGCCCTGCCTGGCCGACCCGGGGCAGCTGGAATCGTCGCTGCTCAACATCGCCATCAACGCCCGCGACGCCATGCCCGAAGGCGGCCGGCTGACCTTCAGCGCGCGACGTTGCGACTCGCTGCCCGCCGCCGTGCTGGCCGAGCTGCACGACACGCGCCCGCAGGGCTATCTGCAGATCTCGATTGCCGACACCGGCTCAGGCATGGCCGATGCCGTCAAGGAGCGCGCCTTCGAGCCCTTCTTCACGACCAAGGAAGCCGGCCGCGGCACCGGGCTGGGCCTGAGCTCGGTCTACGGCTTCGCCAAGCAGTCGCGCGGCGCGGCGCTGCTGGACAGCACTCTGGGCCAGGGCACGACGGTGTCGCTGCTGCTGCCCGTCGACGCCGCCGCGGCGCGCGACGACGCCGCGTCAGGCCCGGCCAGCGACCGCGTGCCACCGGGGCTGTGCGTGCTGCTGGTGGAGGACGAGCCCGAGGTGCGCACCGTCGTGACGACCTTCCTGCGCACGCTGGGCTGCGAGGTCAATCCGGTGGCCAATGCCGAGCTGGCACTGGCCGAGCTGGCGGCGGATGGCGCCGGTCCGGGTTATGGCCTGCTGCTGACCGACATTGCGCTCGGCGCCGGCCTGCGCGGCACGCAGCTGGCCGTGCTGGCGCAGCAACGCCAACCGGGGCTCGCGGTGCTGCTGATGTCGGGCTATTCGTCGGAGCTGCTGGACGCCGACGAGGCCTCGGCCTGGGAGCTGCTGCGCAAGCCGTTCACGCGCGAGGAACTGGCGCGGGCGGTGGCACGTGTCCTTGGCGAGCCTCGCGCGGCTGCGGCGCGCTGAATTCGAGTCGGTTGACCCCACACGCTGCGAAGAATGTCGGATGCGGAAGGGGCGGGCCAGCTTTGCCGAGCAGGGCTCGCGTCGAGCGTGACGCTTCAGGCGGAAGGCGGAAGGCGGAAGGCGGAAGGTAACCGACGGCTGCTTCACGGCACGCTTGTCCTGGGCTACGAATTCCAAGGACTTTGTACGGCACCGTTGGTGGCGCAGAGGCATTCGACGCCATTCCCAACGGCTCAAGGGTGTCTCGGAAACGGATAGACGAGAGATTTACTGCGTGGTCATCAGAGATGTACCTGATCCGTTTGACCTGCCAGTGCCCTAGAGTGCGCCTGCAGAGGATGCTAGAGCCTCAACTACAGGGAGAGCCCGTGGGAAAATTCAGAGCTGCGGTGCAGCTGGATGAAGTTGCTGGTCCGCTGAGAAGCCAGTTCAAACTGAAGAACTGGGCCGCCGAGCATTCCAAACTCCGTGAAGACGAATCTGACGATGCCTTGTACAAAGCCGGGCTACTCGTCCACGCCAAAGCAAATCACATCCGCAAAGAGCTGAAGGTCACGTTCTCCGGCAAATTTCGCGCGACGACGAAGGTGCGCGCGTTCGCTGCGATCGTCAACTACAACATGATGACGATTCGGGAGAAGACGAAGGCGGAGATTGAGAAGGTTGCCAGAGAGCACAGGGAAGATCATCCCAGTGCACCGGTAATGCTCCACGACATCGCTGGCGTGAAGCTCAGCATGGGCTACGGGGCGCAGTTCAGCCCGGATGAAATGGTGCAAAGCATGGTGGATGGCGTGCAAGTGCCCTTGAAGAGGATTCTGGAGCCATGCCCTTCGATGGCGGGCAACGCAGAGTTTGGAAAACTGAACTTCGACGACCTCGGCGCCGACTTCTTCCTTGGTAGCGTTTACGCGTCGCTAGAGGCCCTTTGGGACGACTGCCTTTGGAACGGATACGTGCCCCGCGGCTCGACGCCCCACCTAGAGTTCTCGAGCGAGGACGAGGCTTGGCAGGTTCGCGAAGTCGTCGGCAGAGCGAGAAAGAACAGCCTCTCACGAGAGTTTGCGGCCTATTCGGTTGATCTGCAAAAGGCCCTGCCGTACGAGCAGCTCAGATTGATCGATGTGAAGGCTCTCTTGAAGGACGGGCGCAAGCAAAAGCTGCAGCTGTCGCCCATCGACCTCAAATCGAAAGAGGCGAGCTGGTTGCTGACAATGAGGGCCTACGCCAGCGAGCCTTACTACTCAGAGCTGTTGGATGAGCCGCAAGCCAAGCTCAAAGGAGCAACCGTCAACGAACTCATGACGGCTTGGTCGATCGTCAGCAAGGCGGGATATCTGCTCCAGGACGCACTGAGCAAGAAAGTCTTTCCAAAGCCGGAGGAAGCCAACACCTGGTTGCCTGACTACGCACCGGTTCTCCAGGTTGAAGCACTGGTGACCGCCATCACCACTGCTTGCGAGACTTCGCGTGAGCGCAGCCAGGCTTTGATAGATTTCTTGATCTTCCGCGGTAGTCCCGAGCAGGAAATGTGGGCGCAGCCGCTGCTTCCTGCCAGTGAGAGCGCGGTGATCCCCGTATTTGCGACCACCTCATCTCCAAATCTGCGACGGCTGGTCGACGTTTGGCTCCGGCAGCTTGGAGTGGATCTGAGTCTGCGCGGCCCAGCCTTTGAAGCCTACGTCCGAGGCGCGCTTGCTGAGTACATGAGCAGCTCGCCCTTGTTGGCAGGGACTTCGAAATGCTTAGGCCAAGGGTTGAACTTCACGCCGCCTGAGGGGCGATCGGAAGAGATTGATCTTGTTGCGATCGTGGGCCATGTCGTGCTGATCGGAGAAGCCAAATGCTTCCTGGAACCAACGGAGCCGAAAGAGATCGCTCGGCATAGGCACAAGATCCTGGACGCGGTTGCGCAGGTCACGCGAAAGGCTGTCGCAGTGGAGCAGAACAAGGCAGCATTTCGTGCGCGAGCAGCGCAGGTTGGCTTTGATCTACCCGAAGAATATGAGGTGCTCCCGCTTGTCGTTCTCAACGCCCCCTTCCACGCGGGGATCGCTGTTGACAACGTGCCGGTGGTCGACGAATACATCCTCAGCGTGTTCTTCCGCGGAGAGTTGGTGCAGATCGCGGTCAAGGAGCCTGGCGCGGATTTCAACCCAATTCGAAAGCGCGTGCTCTACGGCTCAGCCGAAGAGGGGGCCATGGCGCTTCGGGCGGTCATGACGGCTCCGCCGCAGATGGAGCCGCTTCTTGCCGGTGTGAGCCGGCAATGGGTACCGGTCCTGCCGGCCAACAAGGAGGACTGGACAGGCGCTTACCGAGCCCTGGACTGCCATCCTAATGTCGACCTTTCTTTCCTTGACGGAATAGGCTCCGATGCACAGCCAAGCAGCTCAGCCTAGGCGCGTGCGCGCCAATCGAATGAACGGCGGCTTTGGGGTATCGCGGTCGCAGAAGCGCAAGACTGCTCCCGCTGCCGAGCGGTTACCCAGATTGAGGCCGACGATGAACGCCACCGCTCCGGCGCCGCAATGCCCAACGTCCGAACTTCAAGCCTGGCTGAACTCCGAAACCAATCTCATTGCAGCATCGCGCTGCTCGGCGCCAGGCTGCGCTGCACGTAGGCGCACAAGGCCTGCACGTCAGGAATCTGCACATCGCGGCGGCCGCGCTCGGGGAAGGCGATGAGCTGTTCGCGCGACAGGCGCGACAGCGCGCGGCTGACGGTCTCCAGCGTCATGCCGAGGTAGTTGCCGATCTCGGCGCGCGTCATGCGCAGCGTGATCTGGTCGTTGCGCAGGCCGCGCTGGGCCATGGCGTCGGCCCAGTAGCGCAGGAAGTCGGCCACGCGCGCGTCGGCGGACAGCGTGCACAGGCTCAGCAGCGAGTCGCGGTCGCGGGTGATCTCGCGGCTCATGGCCGCGTGCAGCGCGCCCAGCAGCTGCGGATGCTGGGCGCAGGCGGCCAGCAGCGCGTCGTAGCGCACGCTCCAAACCTCGCCGGTGTCCAGCGCGATGGCGTCGCAGCCGTAGTGGCCGGCGGCAATGCCGTCGAAGCCCAGCCAGTCGCCCTTGAAGTGCAGGCCCACGACCTGCTCGCGGCCGTCGGCGGCCATGTTGACGGTCTTGAAAAAGCCGGAGTTGATGACGTGCAGGCTGGCGAAGCGCTCGCCGGCCTGGTAGACGCTTTCGCCAGTGCGCACGATGCGGCGCGTGATGGGCAGGTGGTCCTGCAGCAGGCGCAGCGTGTCGGCGATGCGCTCGGCGACCGCGGGGCGGGCCGGCACGGCCGGTGCAGCCTGGGCGGGCATCTGGGCGCGGGGGGCGGCGGCAACGGCGGTGGTCAGCATGGCTTGTTCTCTGCGGGGGCTTGGATGGACGCAACTCTAGGAAGCGGGTGACAACCGCCTGCGAACGACGGGGCAATGCCTGTGGTGACTCGGTAATGCTCGGTAAACGGTGCGTAAACGCGGCGCTGGCTTGATCTGCGTCAGCCACGGCGGCAATGCCGGTGGGCAGACTGGCCGCCAAACCTGCCATCGCCATGCCGTCCATCACGTCCCACTGGTCTCCCGACACGCTGCAGCACGCCGCCGGCCAGCTGAGCCGCGCCGCGGCCGAAGGCGCCCTGCCCCAGCCGCTGCGCGGCAAGCGGCTGGCCCTGCTCAGCGACGACCACACCAGCCCCGCCGCCACCGTCTTCGTGCGCGCGGCCACGGAGCTCGGTGCCCACGTGGCGCTGGTGCGCGCCGCGTCGGCCTCGGGCCCGCGCGGCGTGGCCGCGCTGCTGGGCCAGCTCTATGACGCCATCGAGTGCCAGGGCCTGGACGAGGCCGAGCTGCATGAACTGGCTCGCGAAGCCGGCGTGCCGGTGTTCAACGGCATCGGCAGCGCAGCGCATCCGCTGTTCGCGCAGGCCGGACCGCAGGACCACCACCGCATGCTGCAGGCCATCCTCTGCAAGGCCCTCGCCTGAGAGGGTGACAGGCGACGCCGGCGCGGCGCGCCGTCCGACAAACCGTTACTGCGGGCGGCCCTAGGCTGGCGTTCAGATGCCCGCCACCACGCCCACCGCCGCCACCGGTCCCTCCGCCTGGGGCCGCTTCCTCATCGTTGCCAAACCCTACTGGACCGGCGACCGCAAACGCGTCGCCTGGGCCGTGCTCGTCGGCCTCGTCGCGCTGATGCTGCTGGACACCCAGCTCGCCGTCATGGTGAACGACAAGACCGGCGAGCTGACGTCGGCGCTGGCCTCGCGCGACGAAGACCGCTTCTGGGAAGCCGTGCGCAGCATGCTGTGGGTGGTGGGCATCGCGGTGCCCGTCTACGCCTTCTACTACGCGTCACGCGACGCCTATGCCAACGACTGGCGGCGCTGGCTCACGCGCCGCTTCCTGGACGCCTATCTCAGCGACCGCGCCTACTTCCGCCTGGCCGGCGTGGACAACCCCGACCAGCGCATCGCCGAGGACGTCAACACCTTCACCAGCCGGTCGCTGAACTTCCTGCTCATCCTGCTGGGATCGACGATGCAGCTGGTGGCTTTCAGCACCGTGCTGTGGGCGCTGTCCAAGATGCTGGTGGGTTTTCTCGTCGCCTATGCCCTCATCGGCACGCTGCTGTCCATCGGCCTGTTCGGCCGGCCGCTGATCCGGCTGAACTTCTGGCAGTTGAAGCGCGAGGCGGACTTCCGCTTCCGGCTGATGCGGCTGCGCGAGAACGCCGAGTCCATCGCCTTCTACCGCGGCGAGCAGCAGGAGCGCCATCAGCTCGACCAGCGCCTGCGCGCCGCGTTGCAGAACACGAAGAAGATGATCCGCGCGCAGTTCCTGCTGAACCTGTTCCAGCGCGCCTTCAGCCAGCTGAGCCTGCTGGTGCCCTTCGTCGTGCTGGCCGGCCAGGTGCTGTCGGGCGACCTGGAGGTGGGCCAGGCCGTCAAGGCCGGCGGTGCCTTCGCGGCGGTGTTGAGCGCGGTGTCCCTCATCGTCGACAACTTCGAGAGCCTGTCGCGCTTCGTCGCCGGCATCGACCGCCTGCACGTGATGGCCGAGAAGCTGCAGGAGGAGCCTCCCACGGCCGGCATCGACCTGCAGCCGGCCCAGGACCTGAAGCTGTCCAAGGTGACCGTGAAGGCGCCCGACAGCGACCGCGTGCTCGTGAAGGACCTGTCGCTGAGCGTGCCGGCCGGCGAGTCGCTGCTCATCACCGGCGCCAGCGGCTGCGGCAAGAGCTCGCTGCTGCGCGCCATCGCCGGCCTGTGGACGCAGGGCGGCGGCCGCATCGAGCATCCGCCGCAGGAGGACGTGTTCTTCCTGCCGCAGCGGCCCTATCTGCAGAGTGGCACGCTGCGCAGCCAGCTCATCTACCCCAGCACCCACACCGACAAGGACGACGCCGCGCTGCTGAAGGTGCTGGACGAGGTGCAGCTGCGCCACCTGGCCGAAGGCGAGGCCGGGCTGGACCGCAAGGAGGACTGGGAGAAGGTGCTCAGCGGCGGCGAGCAGCAGCGCCTGGCCTTCGCGCGGCTGCTGGTGCATGCACCGCGCGTGGCCATCCTCGACGAAGCCACCAGCGCGCTGGACGACGCGAACCAGCAGCGCCTGTACGAACGGCTGCGCGCGCGCGGCACGACGCTGATCAGCATCGCCCACCGCGCGGCCGTGGCGGGCTTTCACCGGCGCGTGCTGCAGCTGCTGGGCGGCGGGCGCTGGAAGCTGACGCGCTCGCCGGCGCCGACGGAAGAGGCCGTGCCCGCTTCAAAGAAGTTGAAGACGTAAGCCTTACCGACCGGCTTGCCGAACCGGCCCGCTGCGTCTGCGGGAACGCCAGGACCGTGATTTGCCCCATGGACGGGGTCGGCACCGTCGCCGATTCATCAGGAGTTCACATGAGTCAGCAGAACCGCAACCAACAACAAAACCAACAGAACCAGCAAGGCCAGCGCGACCAGCAACAGCAGGCCGGCCAGCAGCGCGACAGCCAGCGCGGCAACCAGGAGTCGTCCCGCCAGCAAGGCGAGCGCAACAACGAGGCCAGCCGCGACAGTTCCAACCGCGACAGCAGCCAGCGCCAGCAGCGCTGATGCAGGTTTTGAACAAGCCTCCGGCTGCGGGGGCTTGTTCCGTGCCTGCCACATGCCGGGCCGCGTGCCCGGCTGAAAGGATTCCCCATGGAAAGCAGAGCCCGCCTTCTCGGCCATCCCATCCATCAGATGCTGGTCGTCTTCCCGCTCGGCCTGCTCGGCGGGTCGCTGGTCTTCGACCTGCTGGCCCATGCGATCGACATGCCCTTGATGGCCGTCGTCGCCTACTACCTCATCCTCGGCGGCCTCGTCGGCGGCCTGCTGGCCGCGCCCTTCGGCCTCATCGACTGGCTGGCCATCCCGGCCGGCACGCGGGCCAAGTCAGTCGGCGCGCTGCATGCGATGGGCAATGTGCTGGTGCTGCTGCTGTTCGCCGCCAGCGCCTGGCTGCGCCACAACGAGCCGTCACTGCCCGGCGGCCTGGCGCAGAGCCTGTCCTTCGTCGCGGTGATGCTGGCCCTCGTGACCGCCTGGCTCGGCGGCGAGCTGGTGGACCGGCTGGGCGTGGGCGTGTCCGACGGCGCCAACCTGAACGCGCCGAGTTCGCTGCACAACCGTCACTGAGATCGCGCCGCGGCCGACGTTCAAAGATCGGCCGTCACCCGATACGTGAAAGCCAGTAGCCCGGGCGGCGGCGATGGGGCGCTACAGCCACCACCAGCAGTTCCAGCGTGGTGGCTCGGTACACGACGCTGAAGGGAAAGCCCTTCACCAACACGCTACGCGTACCCATGGGCGACGGGGCACCGCCCGATGGATGACGGGCGGCGCGTTGCAGGCAGGCTTCGACTGCGGCTTGAAAGCGAATGCCGGTCCCGGCCCTGGCCTTGGAGTAGTACTCGATCTCGTGAAGCAACTCGGCTTCCGCCGGCGGCAGAAACCGGACGGCGATCACTTCGCGATGGCTCTGGCCTTGGCAAAGACCTCTTCCGCCGAAAGTGACTGGACTTCCCCGCGGTCATATGCGGCCAGGCGGCGCTCGATCTCGGCAGCCCAAGCGGCATCCAGTTCGGTGGCGGCCGGTTCGTTGAGTGACTCGAGCAATTCGTCGACCAGTCGCTCCCGCTCCTCGCGGGGAAGTAGCTTGCCGCGAATGGCGAGCTGGGCAGCGGTGTCGGGCATGAGTGCTACTCCGAGTGAGGGATGGCAGTTTACGGCTCGTGACTCCGCGCCGCGACTCGAGCGCTGCGGCGCGCTTCCGCCAGGAAGGGCAGCACATTGAACGCCAGCGCCGCCACCAGCACGGCCAGCGTGTAGGGCCAGGGCGGCAGCGGGTCCTTGAGGCGCAGCGCCCAGTCCGGCGCCTCGGCCGACCGGCCAATCAAGGCCAGCGCCTGGCCCGGCGCCAGCGCCAGCAGCCCCGCCCAGCCGCACCAGGGCAGCATGTGCTGGAAGCCGTGCACCCACTGCTCCAGCGCCGGAATGCGCCGCGCAGCCAGCGCCACGCGCAGGTCGGCCGCATAACTGGCCTCGTGCAGCACCAGCAGCACGAAGACCGTCGCCAGCAGCCCCGCCGTCGTCTGCAGCAGCAGGCCGGCCAGCAGCGCGCTGCCGAGCAGGGCCAGCATCAACAGGTGCAGCAGCGATTCCGGCAGGCCGGCCGTGTGCTCGATGCGCAGGCGGCGGTGGCAGGCCCAGTCCAGCACGCCGGCAAAGATGAGCAGCGGCATCCAGACAAAGGCCAGCAGGCCCTGCAGCAGCTGGGCGTTGTCGTTCATGACGGCTTGGCCACCATCAGCCAGAACACGACGACCAGCGCCAGGAAGGCCGGCACGCCCAGCGCCGTCCACACCTTGAGCAGCGCGAAGTAGCGCGGCGGCAGCGGCTCGCCCGCGGCCACCGCGGCCTCGGCAAGGCGGCGCATGCGGATCTGTATCCACACCACCGGCAGCCAGCAGGCGCCGGCCAGCAGGTAGAGCGCGAACGACCAAGCGATCCACGGCGTCGACAGCGGGAAGCCGGCCAGCCGGGCGAGGTAGAGGCCGCTGAGGGGCTGGAAGACGATGGTGGTCGTCGTGAACAGCCAGTCCGCCCACACCACCTGGCGCACGACGACGGCCGCCGCACGCGGCTCGCGCGTCAGGCTGGCGAAGAACATGTAGTAGGCCGAGCCCAGGCCGGTGCCGAACAGCACGGTCGACGACAGGATGTGCAGCCACTTGACGACGAGGTAGTCCATGGCTCAAGGCTCTCCGCGGCGAGGTTCGGTGGCCCAGAGCAGGGCCAGCACGGCGAGGATGGGCAGGTTCTTCAGCATCGGGCCGTAGGGATGGGCCCAGAACTCCGGCAGCTTCCAGGCGATGACGGCGCTGTAGAACGCGATCAGCAGGCCCTGCGCCAGCCACAGCCAGCGCGCCCGCCGCGGCGGCCACAGCGTCAGCAGGCCGAAGACGAGGTCCAGCCCCGCCGCGCCCCACAGCGCCGCGGGCTGCAGTTCCTGCGGCACGCCGGCGCGCGCCAGCAGCGCATGGCTCTCCTGCTCCGGGTAGACAAAGGCCGACACCACCGCCGTCGCCAGCCACACCGCCGCCAGCGCCCACCGCAGCAGCGGCTGCAGCCAGGCGAACTGGGCCTGCAGGCGCAGCGCCTCGCGCTGCTCGGGCGCGACGAAGGCCGAGGCGCTGCGCGGCATGCGCCGCAGCAGCCGCGCCAGCGGCGCGGGGTCGGCCGTGCTGCCCTGCTGCAGCATGGCCCAGGCCGCGCGGTCCAGCAGCGCGTCGCGGCGCCACTCGCCCAGGCGGGCCAGCAGGCCCACCGCCCAGCCGGGCACCGGCAGCGTCCACGCGCCGACCGGCAGGCCCAGCCCGTGGCGCAGCGCCAGCAGATAGTCGCGCAGGCTCAGCGGCCGCGGGCCGACCAGGGGCAGCCGCCCGCGCCACTGGCCGGGCGGCGCCTCCACCAGTTCGCGCAGCGCCTCGGCGGCGTCGTCCACATGGATGGGCTGCACGCGCTGCCGCCCGCCTGCCGGCAGCGGCAGGAGCGGCAGGCCGGCCAGCATCAGCAGCTGCCGCGAGCTGGCGCCGTCCGCCCCGAAGACGAGCGAGGGCTGGGCGACGCAGCCATCCAGCGGTAGCCGCAGCAGGTGGTCGTCGGCCTCGAACTTGCTGCGCAGGAAGGCCGTCTCGGCCCGCGCGTCGGCCCCCAGGGCCGACACCTGCACGACGCGCATGACGCCGGCATGCAGGCAGGCATCGAACAGCGCCTGCGGCCCGCGCGTGTGCAGCGCGGCGAAGCTGGCCCTGCCACGCTCGCGGAAGATGCCGACGAGGTTGACGACGGCATCCACGCCGTCCAGGTGGGCGCGCCAGACCTCGGCCGGCGTCGCCGCGAAGTCCAGCCTCAACCAGCGGCAGCGCCGGTGCTCGACGGGCGGCGCGCTGCGCCCGGCGCAGACCACGTCGTGCCCCGCCGCCAGCAGCTCGCGCAGCAGCCGGCGGCCGATGAAGCCGGTGGCGCCGGTCATCAGGATGTTCATGACCCGCGACCGGCAAGGCGCATGCCCTGGGCGCGTGCCTTGCCTGCGGCAGGGCTCCACGTCTACGGCAGGAGGCGCCGCGATGAAACCCCTGATGTCCCACCTGGCCGGCCGGCTGCTGGCGGCCGACCTGCTGTCCAGCGCGCTGTCGGCCGCCGTGCTGGCCTGGCGCGGCCGCACCGACGCCGGCAGCGCGGCGGCGCCGATCAACGCCATCAGCCACTGGCTGTGGCCGCGCGTCGCGCTGCGCCAGGACGGCGCGTCGGCCCGCTTCACTGGCACCGGCCTGGGCGTGCACTTCGGCGCGGCGCTGCTGTGGTGCGGGCTCTACGAGAAACTGCGCTCACGCCGCGGCGTCGCCACGCCGGCCCGCGCGGTGGGCGACGCGATCACCGTGAGCACCGTGGCCGCGGTGGTGGACCTCGCCTGCGTGCCGGACCGGTTGACGCCGGGCTTCGAGCACCGCGTCAGCCCGCGCAGCCTGGTGCTGGTCTACGGCGCGTTTGCCGCCGGCCTTGCGCTGGCGGGGCTGGCGGCGCTCAAACAGCGCCAGGCGGGCGATGAATGAGTCCGGCGATGCGGCGTCACGGCAGGTAGAAACCCACCGCCAGCCCCGTCAGCCCTTGGGTCGCTTCAGGACGGAGACGATCTCGCGAGTCTGTCCGTGAAGCATGTTGGTGTCGAAGGTCGACACCAATTCCCAGCCATCGCGTCCGAGGTCGTTCAAGGCCGCCTCCAGCTTGGACTGATCGAGGACGCCTCCCGCGAACCATCCCTTGGCCTCCACCTTGACGGTTCGATATTCCCACTGCTGCATGAACTTCCCTCCTGCAAGGACCGGCTGGCCCGGCGCGTGGACGCCGTGCCCAGACCCTGACAAACGTCAGGCCGACTGCTTCTCCAGCGCCAGCGCCGCCTCGACGGTCGCCAGTTCCGCGTCGGTCAGCGGCGCGCCATTGGCCGCGCCCAGCGCGTCGTCGATCTGCGCCAGGCGGCTGGCGCCGACCAGCACCGACGTCATGCCGGCATGCCGCAGCACCCAGGTCAGCGCCAGCTGCGGCAGCGTCTGGCCGCGCTGGTCGGCCAGCTTCTTCAGTGCACGCACGACGGCCAGCCTGCCCTCCGTGATGTCGGTCGACTTCAGGAAGGCGCCGCGCGCCGCGCGCGAGTCGGCGGGAATAGCCGACGTGAGATAGCGCTCGGTCAGGATGCCCTGGGCCAGCGGCGAGAAGGCGATGCAGCCGATGCCCTCCTCGGCCAGCGTGTCCAGCAGCCCGCCCTCGATCTGGCGCGACAGCATGCTGTAGCGCGGCTGGTGGATGACGCAGGGCGTGCCCAGCCGGCGCAAGATGGCGCTGGCCTCGCGGGTCTGCTCGGCGGAGTAGTTGGACAGGCCGGCGTAGATCGCCCGGCCGCTGCGCACCGCGTGGTCCAGCGCGCCCATGGTCTCCTCCATCGGCGTGTTGGGGTCCGGCCGGTGGGAATAGAAGATGTCGACATAGGGCAGGCCCAGGCGCTTCAGGCTCGCGTCCAGGCTGGCCAGCATGTATTTGCGCGAACCCCAGTCGCCGTAGGGCCCCGGGTTCATGCGGTAGCCGGCCTTGGTGGAGATGATGAGTTCGTCGCGGTAGGCGGCCAGGTCCTCGCGCAGCAGGCGGCCCATGGTCGTCTCGGCCGAGCCGGGCGGCGGGCCGTAGTTGTTGGCGAGGTCGAAGTGGGTGATGCCGCGGTCGAAGGCGCCCAGCACCATCTCGCGGGCCGTATCAAAGCGGTCGACGTCGCCGAAGTTGTGCCACAGGCCCAGCGACAGCGTCGGCAGCAGCAGGCCGCTGCGGCCGCTGCGGCGGTAGGGTTGGCGTTCGTAGCGTTGGGCGTCTGGGGTGTAGCTCATGAGGAAGGGGCCTTTCGGGGTGGGCGGCATCGTATGCCAGTCGCGGCCGGCCATGCCGGTCCCGGCATGGCCCGTTGCCTGCCACGCAGAAGAGGGTTAGTGTTGGCACCGGCCCCGCCACGCGCCGGGCCACACCCAGAGGAGGCAAACAATGACTTCACCGCTTGAAGCCGCCGTCACCGACCTGTCCGGCGTGCCTTCGTCCCCATGGGGCGCGCGCCCGTCGCTGGACCGCCTGCTGCAGGCCATCCGCAAGCACATGGGCATGGACGTCGCGTTCATCTCCGAGTTCAAGGACGGCCGGCGCTTCTTCCGCCAGGTCGAGATCGGCGAGTCGGCGCTGGCCATCAAGCCCGGCGACTCGGACCCGCTGCAGGAGAGCTACTGCCAGCGCGTCGTCGACGGCCGGCTGCCCGAGCTGATCCGCGACGCCTGCGTCAACATCGAGGCGCTGAAGCTGCCCGCCACGCGTGCCGTGCCCGTCGGCGCCCACCTCAGCGTGCCCATCCGCCTGGCCAATGGCCATGTCTACGGCACCTTTTGCTGCTTCAGCCACGCGCCCGACCCGACGCTGACGGAGCGCGACCTGAAGGTCATGCGCGTGTTCTCCGACATGGCAGCCGACCAGATCCAGCTGGACCTCGACCGGCAGCAGTTCCGGCACCAGGTCGAAGACCGCATCGAGGCCGTGCTGCGCACCGGCGGCCTGCGCATGGTCTACCAGCCCATCGTCGACGTGGCCACGGGCCGCGTCGCGGGTTTCGAGTCGCTGGCCCGCTTCGAGTCCGACCCCTACCGCACGCCGGACCTCTGGTTCGCCGAGGCCGCCCAGGTGGGCCGCCTCGTCGAGCTGGAGAGCCAGGCCATCCGCCTCGCGCTGTCGGGCCTGGCCGGACTGCCGGAGAGCGTCTACGTCACCGTGAACGCGTCACCTGAAACCATCGTGAAGGGCGCGGTCGCCGACGTGCTGCGCGGCCAGCCGCTGCAGCGCCTCGTCGTCGAGGTCACGGAGCACCAGGCCATCGAGTGCTACGAGGACATCGCCGACGCCATCGAGCCGCTGCAGCGCGACGGGCTGCGCATCGCCATCGACGACGCGGGCGCCGGCTACGCGAGCTTCCGGCATGTGCTGAACCTGCACCCGCACATCGTGAAGCTGGACAACAGCATCACCCACGCCATCGACGTCGACCGCTCGCGCCGCGCGCTGGCCGCAGCGCTGTGCGGCTTCGCGGCCGAGACGGGCTGCGGCATCGTCGCGGAAGGCGTCGAGACCCAGGCCGAGCTGGAGGCCGTGCGGGCCTTGGGCATAGGCAAGGCCCAGGGCTACCACCTCGGCCGGCCGATGAGTTTTGTCGACGCGCGGGCGTCGCTGCTTCACTGATTCACGATCAGTCGGGCTGCAGACCCCGCGTCGGCCACCACCTCGCCGATCTCCGCCGCCGCGTCGAAGCCATGGCGGCGGAACACGGCCAGCACTTCGTCCACCGTCGCCGCATCGCAGGACACCAGCAGGCCGCCGCTGGTCTGCGGGTCGGTCAGCAGCGCGCGGTCGGTGTCTGAGAAGCCGTCCGGCAGGCTGACCTCGGCGCCGTAGCCGGCCCAGTTGCGGCCCGATGCGCCGGTCACGAACCCACGCTCGGCCAGCTCGCGCACGCCGGCCAGCAGCGGCACGCGGGCCCAGTCGACGGCGACGCTCGCCTTCGCGCCGCGTGCCAGTTCCAGCGCATGGCCGGCGAGGCCGAAGCCGGTCACGTCGGTCAGCGCATGCACGCCTTCCAGCGCGGCGAGGTCGGGGCCGGGCGTGTTGAGCCGTGTCGTCGTGGCGATCATCTGCGCATAGCCATCGGCCGGCAGCGCCTCCTTCTTCAGCGCGGCCGACAACACGCCCACGCCCAGCGGCTTGCCCAGCACGAGGCGGTCGCCCACACGCGCATCGGCATTGCGCTTGACGCGCCCGGGGTGCACGACGCCCAGCGCGACGAGGCCGTAGATGGGCTCGACGGAGTCGATGGTGTGGCCGCCGGCGATGGGGATGCCGGCGTCGGCGCAGACCGACTCGCCGCCCGCGAGGATCTGGGCGATGACGTCGGTCGGCAGCACGTTGACCGGCATGCCCACCAGGGCCAGCGCCATGATGGGCTGGCCGCCCATCGCGTAGACGTCGCTGATCGCATTGGTGGCGGCGATGCGGCCGAAGTCGAAGGGGTCGTCGACGATGGGCATGAAGAAGTCCGTCGTCGCGATGACGGCGATGTCGTCGGTCAGCTGGTAGACGGCGGCGTCGTCGGCGGTCTCGATACCCACCAGCAGCTGCGGCGGCACCGGCAGCTTGGCGGTGTTCTTCAGGATCTCGCTCAGCACGCCGGGCGCGATCTTGCAGCCGCAGCCGCCGCCGTGGGAGAGAGAGGTGAGGCGGGGCGGGGTGTCGTTCATCGAGATGTCTCCGGCAAGCCATCCAGTATGACGTGCGGTCTAATTCCGCTCCCCGACCACTCATACGCCACACCATGCTGAACCTGCTCCGCCGCCACGCCCTGATCGCCGGCCTGTTCCTGACGCTCGGTGCCTCCGCACAGGCCCAGCCGCAGGTGCTGCGTGTGACCGTCATCCCCGACGAATCGCCCACCGAGCTGGCGCGCAAGGCCGAGCCGCTGGTGAAGTACCTGGAGGGCAAGCTGGGCATGAAGGTCGAGTTCACGCCCGTGACCGACTACGCCGCCGCGGTCGAGACGCTGATCAACCGCAAGGTCGACCTGGCCTGGTTCGGCGGCTTCACCTTCGTGCAGGCCTCGGTGCGCTCGGGCGGCAAGGTCATTCCGCTGGTGCAGCGCGAGGAGGACGAGCGCTTCAAGTCCGTCTTCATCACGGCCGACCCGGCCATCAAGTCGCTGGCCGACCTGAAAGGCAAGGACGTCAGCTTCGGCGCGCAGAGCTCCACCAGCGGCCACCTGATGCCGCGCAGCGTGCTGCTGGGCGCAGGCCTCGACCCCGACAAGGACTTCAAGCGCGTGGCCTACAGCGGTGCGCATGACGCGACGGTCGCGGCAGTGGCGGCCGGCAAGGTGCAGGCCGGCGCGCTGAACATCTCGGTGTGGGAAAAGCTGGTGGCGGAGAAGAAGGTCGACACCGACAAGCTGCGCGTCTTCTTCACGACGCCGCCCTACTACGACTACAACTGGAGCGTCAGCGCGGCCATGCCCGAGGCGCTGCGCAACAAGATCGCGCAGGCCTTCCTCGCGCTGGACAAGAGCACGCCGGAAGGCAAGCAGGTGCTGGAACTGCAGCGCGCCACGCGCTTCGTGCCGACCAAGGCCGAGAACTACAAGAACATCGAAGCCGCCGCCCGCAGCGCTGGATTGTTGTGAGCCCCTCGTCCAGTCGCGCCGCGCTGAACGCGGGCGCGCCTAGCCGGTCCCCCAAGGGGACGGCGATGCAAGCGGCATTGAGCCGCTTGCACATCGCCTGCGGGCCGGCTTGGGGCGGCCCGGCGCCGGTCCGCCGCCAAAACACAAACGACGGAACATGAACCTCGACCTGCACGCCGTCCACGCCCGCCACCCGGCCGCACCGGCCGGCAGCAGCGCGCTGCGCGGCGTGAGCCTGTCGCTGCGCGCCGGCGAGCAGGTCGCCGTCATCGGGCCGTCGGGCGCCGGCAAGACGACGCTGCTGCAGGTCGCCGCCGCGGCGTTGAAGCCGTCGCGCGGCCAGCTGCTGATGGACGCCGTCGACCCGTGGACGTTGCGCACGGCCGCGCTGCAGCGGCTGCGCGGCCGGCTCTTCCTCGCGCCGCAGACGCCGCCGCTGCCGCCGCGCCAGCGCGTCGTCACGGCCGTGCTGGCCGGCCGGCTGCCGGCCTGGAGCCTGGCCACCAGCCTGCGCTCGCTGTTCTATCCGGCCGACATCCCCGGCGCGCATGCGGCGCTGGAGCATTTCGGCCTGGCGGAGAAGCTGTTCACCCGTGTTGATCGCCTCTCCGGCGGCGAGCGACAGCGCGTCGGCCTGGCGCGCGCGCTGCTGGCGCCGGCGGCGCTGTGGCTCATCGACGAGCCGCTGTCGGCGCTGGACCCGACGCGCGCCGAGCAGGCCATCACGGCGCTGACCGCCGCCGCCCGCGAGCGCGGCATCACGCTGATGGCGACGATGCACCAGGTCGACACGGCGCTGGCCCACTTCGACCGCATCGTCGGCCTGCGCGATGGCGCGCTGGCCTTCGACCTGCCCACCGCGCAGGTCGGCCGCGAGCAGCTGCTGCAGCTCTATGCGCAGCACGAGGACGAGCTGGACGGCCGGCCCGCCTTGGCGCCGCCGGCCGCGACGCCGCCGGTCGTCATGCACTGCCGATGAGCGGGTTGAAACCACCCGAGCGCGATCCCGCCTGGTGGGGCCGCCTGTTCTGGCTGGGTGCCGCGCTGGCGCTGCTATGGCCGCTGCTGGTGGCCACCGAGTTCCGGCCCTGGGTGCTGCTCAGCGCCGAGAGCCGCGCGCCGACGGCGCGCTTCCTGGCTGCCTTCGTGCCGCCGGCGACCAACCCCGAGTTCCTGTGGCTGGTCGCGCGCGAGACCTGGCGCACCGTGGCCATCGCGACGGCCGGCATCACGCTGGCCCTCGTCGTCGCCGTGCCGGCCACGCTGATGTCGACGCGGGCGCTGTCGGTCTCCGCGCTGTCCGGCCGCATGGCACCGCTGCCCGCCGCGCTGCGCCAGGCCGTGCGCTGGATGCTGGTGGTGTTGCGCAGCATCCCGGAGCTGGTCTGGGCGCTGGTGTTCGTGCGCGTCGTGGGCCTGGGGCCGACGGCCGGCGTGCTGGCCATCGCGCTGACCTACGGCGGCATGCTGGGCAAGGTCTACGCCGACATCCTCGAAAGCGGCGAGACGCCCGCCACGCGCAGCCTGCTGGCCAACGGCAGCGGCCGGCTGCAGGCCTTCGCCTACGGGCTGCTGCCGCAGAACGCGGCGGAGCTGACGTCCTACACCGTCTACCGCTGGGAATGCGCGATCCGCTCGTCGGTCGTGCTGGGCTTCGTCGGTGCGGGCGGGTTGGGCCAGCAACTCGACAACTCGACCAAGATGTTTGCCGGCAGCGAGGTCGCGACGATGCTGCTGGTGTTCGTCGCGCTGGTGGCCCTGGCCGATCAAGTCAGCGCGTGGCTGCGTAGGGCACTCGCATGAAGCAGGCCGCCAACACGCCCTACCGGCTGCCGCCGACCATCTTCCATGCGCGCAGCAAGGGGCTGTGGTTCGGTGCCGCGCTGTTGGCCCTCGTATCGCTGAGCTTCTGGAGCCTGGACCTGCAGTGGCGCGCCTTCCTGTCGCTGGAAGCCGCGCAGAGCATGGCGCGCTTTGTCGGCGAGTTCTTCCCGCCCGATCTGTCGCCCGCCTTCCTGCGCAAGGTGGCCGTCGCGTCGTGGGAGACGCTGGCGATGTCGGCCCTGGGCACGCTGCTGGCGGCGGCCTTCGGCCTGTTGCTGGCGCTGCCTGCAAGCCGCACGCACGAAGGCGACCCGGCCCATGCCCGCGCGCCGACGCGGCTGCTGCTGAACGCGCTGCGCGCCGTGCCCGAGCTGGTGTGGGCCGCGTTGCTGCTGATCTCCGCCGGCCTCGGGCCCTTCGCCGGCACGCTGGCGCTGGGGCTGCACACGACGGGCGTGCTGGGCCGGCTGTTTGCCGAAGCGATGGAGAACTCGCCGCATGCGCCGGCCGAGGCGCTGCGCGCGCAGGGCGTCGGCGCGCTGCGCGTCTTCCTGTACGCGACGCTGCCGCAGGTGCTGCCGCAGCTGGTTTCCTACGCGCTCTACCGCTGGGAGAACAACATCCGCGCGGCGGCCATCCTCGGCGTCGTCGGTGCGGGCGGCCTCGGCCAGCTGCTGGCCTTCCACATGGGCCTGTTCCAGATGGGCAAGACGGCGACCGTGCTGGCCGCCATGCTGCTGCTCGTCGCCGCGGTGGACGCGCTCAGCTACCTGACGCGACGGGCGTTGTCGCGCTGATCCTGCGGGCCAGCGCGGCGATGCCCGCGTCCGACAGATCGTCGCAGTCCACCCGCTGCGCGCCGCCCAGCTTCTGCAGATGGCGGCCCTGGGAGCGCGCATAGAGCGGGTCGTAGTGCTGCGCCATCAACGCCTCGAACAGCGGCGGCAGCTCGCCCGCCAACGCCCAGGCCTGCCATTGCGCGAGCACGTCCTTCGGCAGCAGCTCGCGCAGCGTGCCGAGCTTGTCGACGAAGGCCTGGCGGTCGTCGCCCAGCCAGGCGTAGTCGCGCAGCAGATAGGCCAGCCGCGCCTCGGGCGTGGCGGCGATCTCGATGACGGGGCTCTCGCGCAGCCGCTGCAGCAGCGGCTCGGGCACGGTGATGCGGCCGATGCGCCGGCTCTCGGCCTCGATCCACACCCGCTTCGTCAGGTCCAAGCCGGACAGCTGCTGCATCAGCTGCGTCTCGAAGCCCTTCTGCGACGGCTGCTCACGCCCCGGCACGCCGCCCAGCACCGAGCCGCGGTGGGCGGCCAGGTCTTCCAGGTCCAGCACCTGCTCGCCCATCGCCTGCAGCGCCTGAAGCACGCGCGTCTTGGCGCTGCCGGTGGGGCCGCACAGCACGCGCAGGGCCAGCTGCGGCGCGATGCGTGCGATCTCGTCGACGACATGGGCCCGCCAGGCCTTGTAGCCGCCCTTGAGCTGCTGCGCGTCCCAGCCAACCAGCCTCAGCCAGTTGACGAAGCTGCCGCTGCGCATGCCGCCGCGCCAGCAATAGACCAGCGGCCGCCAGTCCTTGGGCTTGTCGCGGAACAGCTCGTCCAGGTGGCGGGCGATGTTGCGCGCCACCATGGCGCCGCCGATCTTGCGCGCCTCGAAGGCCGAGACCTGCACATAGGTCGTGCCGACGATGCGGCGCTCCTCGTCGTCGAGCACGGGGCAGTTGATGGCGCCGGGCAGGTGGTCCAGCGCGTACTCGGCCGGCGAGCGGGCATCGATGAGGACGCTGAAGTCCTTCAGGTCGGCGACGGTCGTGGGGTGGTGGCTCATGGGCCGGCCATTGTCCGCGCTCGCAGTGAACCGGCCGACCGGCGAGCCGCATGCAAGAAAAAACCCTTCGGCCAGCGCACTGGCCCGAAGGGTTGAATCCACCCGAAGCGGGCGGAGGAGACAACTAGATGAGCGGTTAGCTTAACCTCAGACGCCGGTCCGAATCGCTCAAGAAAACGATTGAGCTCATGCGAGGGCCGTCGTGGCCGCACGGTCGGCTGGCTTCAAGCCGCTTGAAGGCGTAAGGCCTGCGCATCTGCAGCCGAATTTGCCGCAGCCCCGGCACCCGCCAGCCTGCCGCGACGAGCAGTGGCCGCGGCATGGCGCTTGCTCGATCCCACCGCGACGGCAGCCCGCCGCAACACCCGCCACATCCCCAGACAAGGAGTCAGCGATGGGATTGAACCTCATGGACAACAAGGGCGTGCCCCTGGACCGGCAGCGCTTCACCTGGCGCGACATGGTCCAGAAACCGATCAGCAAGCTCGACGACGACGCCTATTCGCGCGTGCACATCATCCTGCTCAACGGCCTGGAGCTGGAGGCGCTGAACTTCTCGCATGCCTGCGCGCGCATGAACAAGGAGCTTCAACCGCTGCTGGCCCAGGTGCGCCGCGTCGAGCAGCACCAGGCCACGACGGTGAACTGGCTCATCGGCGCCGACCACTCGCCGCTGGAGACCACCATCGCCTACGAGCAGGTGGCCATCGACGTGACGGCCGGCGTCGCGCTGCGCGAGCCCGACGACTACCTCGCCCAGGTCTACCGCTTCGGCCTGCTGGAGGACTTCGACCACATGTACCGTTACTCCGCGCTGCTGGACCGCCTGGAGGGCAAGGACGCCAACAACATCCTGCAGAGCTACACCGACATCCTGCCCGGCCGGCCCACCATCCACGAGCACCGCGACCCGCTGGACGACCTGCGCGAGCCCTACCGGCGCCTGGCCGCCCACCCGCTGTCCAAGCTGCATGCGCTGACCATCATGGCCGCCGAGCAGCAGACCCACAACTACTACATGAACATCGGCCCGCTGTTCAGCGACCCGATGGCGCGCCTGCTCTACGCCGAGATCGCGTCCATCGAGGAGCAGCACACGACGCAGTACGAATCCATCATCGACCCCAGCGAGACGTGGCTGGAGAAGTGGGTGCTGCACGAGGCGGCCGAGGTCTACAACTACCACGGCTGCATGCAGCAGGAGAGCAACCCGCGGCTGAAGGCGCTGTGGGAGCGCTTTCTCGACTACGAGCTGGGCCAGTTGCACCTGGCCATCGAACAGTTCCAGCAGCACGAGGGCCGCGACGTGGCCGAGATCCTGCCCAGCGTGCTGCCCGAGCCCATCCCCATCGAATCGCAGCGCGAGTTCGTGCGCAGGGTGCTGGCCGACGAGGTCGACCTGCGCGCCGACGGCACGCGGTTCGTCGACAAGGCCGATGAGCCGCAGCGCTCCATCGACTACCGCGAGCAGCTGAACGCCGCCGGCTCGCCGACCGAGCAGGTCGCCGACGGCTACCGCTGGCGGCCCGGCACCGAACTCAAGCGTGCAGCCTGAAACGAAAGGAAGACCCCACCATGGAAACGAGAACCCAACTGGGCCAGAACCGCACGGGCACGCAGATGTCGCCCGTCGACACGGCCGACATGCTGCGCGGCGCCGATGACATCGCCGACGCCATCGAGCCGACCGACGTGGACGCCGCCCTCGTCAGCGGCGACACGCGGGGCGACCTCGCCGATGCGCAGCTGCGCGAGAGCTATGCCGGCGAGGCCGACCCGCTCGGCTCGGTGCCGCTGCCGGCCACGCTGACGGGCGTGGCCAAGTCCGGCGCGGCGCTGCTGACGGGCAAGCGCCCGCAGGTGCTGATGGACAAGCTCGGTGAGCGCCTGGCCTTCGAGCGCGCCGGTGTGCGGCTCTACGACGCGCTGCTCGTCAAATGCCGTGCGGCCCAGGACAGCGGGCTGGAGGACGGCGAGCTCAGCATGCTGAGCTACTTCCGCGACCAGGAGGCGCAGCACTTCGAAATGGTGGCCGCGGTGCTGCTGGACCTGGGCGGCGATCCGACCGCGCAGACGCCCTGCGCCGACCTCGTCGGCGTCGAGGGCGCAGGGCTCGTGCAGGCGATGAACGACCCGCGCACCTCGCTGCTGCAGTCGCTGCACGTGATGCTGGACGCCGAGCTGATCGACAACGCGAGCTGGGAGCTGCTGATCCGCCTGGCCCGCGCGGCCGGGCACGGCGGCATCGCCGAACGCTTCGAGGCCGCGCTGCAGCAGGAGGCGGCCCATCTGCGCACGCTGAAGGACCTGGTCGGCAAGCTGACGCTGCAGGATGCGGGCGTGGCCGACCGCATGATGTGAAGTTGGCCGCCGCGGCCGAGCCGGCGGCGGCTCAGCCGCCGCCGATGCCGTGCACGACCCTGCCCGTTCCCGCGCAGTCCGGGCATTCACCGCCTGTGGACGCGCGGCCGCTGCCGCCGCAGGCGGGGCAGACGGCTTCGCCCGTGCCCGGCGTGCCGGCCGGTGCCTCGTCGCCCGGCGCGGGCGCCGGGACAGGGCCCGGCGGTTCGTTGCCGTGCGCCGTCGCGGTCATGGCGTCAGGGACGGGCGCCGCCCATCGACGCACTCAGGCCCTGCACATGCGCCAGGTGCTGGCGCAGCGTCGGCAGCGTCTTCTGCGCAAAGGCCTTCAGCTCGGCGTCGCGGCCGTTGGCGGCCTGGCGCTCGAACAGGGCCACGTCGGCCTTGTGCGCGTCCAGCATCGCGCGCACGTACTCGCGGTCGAACTCCGCACCGCTGAGCTTCTGCAGCCGCGCCGACAGCTCGGCATGCTTGGCGTCGAGCTGGGCCGGCGGCTGGATGGCCTTGGCCGAGGCGATGCCCTTCAGCTCCTCGTTGGCCTTGCCGTGGTCGCGCACCATCTGCGCGCCGAACTGCTTGACCTGGCTGCTGGCGCCATTGCGCTGGGCCAGTTCGCCGAGCTGCACTTCGGCCAGCCCGCCGACCGCCGCCTTGGCGACGAAGCCGCGGTCATCGACGGGCGCCGCATCGGCGGCCGAGGCGGCGGCCGGGCGATTGCCGGCCGCGTTGTTCTGGCCGGCGTTCTGCGCAAAGGCGGTGGGTGTGGCGAGGCCGGCGCACAGCGCGGCGACGGCAAGGGACGTGAGGCGGATTCGGTTCATCGCGTGCTCCGTGGTTGGGTCTGCAGGCCAGCAAACGGCTTGCCACTTGGCCTGGCCATCGGGCGGGCAGCCAGGGGACCGGCACCCGGCCGCCCGCTCGCGGGCTCAGTTGCGGTCGGTGCGCGGCGCCCGGTCGTAGCTGCCGGCCGAGCCGTTGCTGCCGTAGCCCGACGTGCCGCTGTTGCTGCCGTTGTTCATGCCGGCCGAGCTGCTGCTGTCGCTGCCGTTGTTCCAGTTGCCGGAGCTGGCCGAGTTGCTGCCCGACGACATCGAGCCGCTCGTGCTGCCAGTGCCGCTGGTGCCTGCGCGGGCGCCGGTGCGGCCGGTCACGTCGGGGCTGGACGTGGTGCCGGAGCCGACGTTGCTGCTGTCGCGGCTGTCATTGGGCCGGCTGGTGCTGCCCGAGGTGCTGCTGGAACTGCCGGACGTCGCGGTGGAGCCGCTGCTGCCCTGCGGGTCGGTGGTCGACTGCGCGATGGCGAAGGTGGACACCACGGCGAGCGCACCGGCGGTGAGCGAGAGGCCTTTGATCAGTTGGCGATTCATGTGGATCTCCTGGGGAAGTGGTGGGACCGCATTGCGTGCGGGCCCTTCTCCAGCAAGCCACGTTCCGTCGCACATGTCGGCAGGTACACCGCGGCCATTGCCGCGGCAGTGGCGACCACTTCGAAAGTTTTGAAGCAGCACAAAGTTCCAGAAGCCTTCGCCACTGCTGGCAAATCCTGCCGCGGCGCGCGTCGCCTCGCGCGCATGGCGCGCGGACGCGCTGAATCTGGACGTGGTGCGGGCCAGGCAAGGCACGCCCGTTGCTGGAAGAGGGCGTCGGCATGCCGCCGATACAAGCCCAAGGAGATCGACATGACACAGCAGAACCGCAACGAGCAAGAAGGCCAGCGCAACGGCCAACAGGGCCAGAACCAGGAAAGCCAGCGCGGCCAGCAAGGTCAGCAGGAAGGTCAGCGCGGCCAGCAGAACCAGCAGGAAGGCCAGCGCGGCCAGCAAGGCGGCCAGCAGCGCGAGGAAGGCAGCAATCGCAACGAGGGTTCCAACCGCGAGCAGGGCTCCAACCGCGAAGAAGGCAATCGCCAGCAGCGCTGAGCGCCCCGTGGCGGCCTGGCCTCGGCCGGGCCGCCTTTTTCTTCTCTTCCCTTTGCCGCATGACCCAACGTTTCGAGCCCGACGACCTGCTGCTGGAGCAGCGCATCAGCGACATCCATGTCATCCCCGACTCCTCCATCGCGCTGTGCGCGGTGAAGTCCATCGCCTCCGAGACCCAGCGCCAGGACAGCTCGCTCTGGTCGTTCTCGCTGGAGACCGGCGAGGCGCGGCGCCTGACCTACACCCAGGCCCAGGACGAATGCCCGCGCTGGTCGCCCGATGGACAGCGCATTGCCTTCCTGTCCGACCGCGCAAGACCCGGCACACCGCAGGTACAGCTGATGCCGCTGGACGGCGGCGAGGCCCGGCCGCTGACCCGCCTGGCCCGCGGTGCGTCCCATGTCTGCTGGCGCCCCGACGGCCGCCAGCTGCTGGCCATCGGCAACTGCACCGTCGACCCCGACGGCCGCGCCGACGGCTGCGACCGCGACGACGGTGCCGACACCGAAGCACCCGATGACGATGCGCCCCAGCTCTGCTGGCGCCTGCCCTACAAGCTCGACGGCACCGGCTATCTGCTGGACACCCGTCTCCATCTCTTCCTCATCGACGCCGAGAGCGGCGAGGCCCGCCAGCTGACGCGCGGCGACTTCGACGTGCGGCATGTCGCCTGGGCGCCCGACGGCCGGCGCTTCTGCTACAGCCGCACCCGCAGCGAAGCCGGCCGCGAGCACTGCACCGACGTGTGGCTCATGGACATGGACGGCGACACGCCTGGCGAGACGCGCCGCCTGAGCTTCGAGCAGGACAACTGCGCCTACCCCGGCTGGTCGCCGGACGGCCGCTGGATCGCCTTCTGCGGCGCGCTGGAAGACGGCGACGCGCAGATGCGGCTGTGGCTCATCGACGTCGACAAGGGCGACGTGAAGCCGCTCGGCCCCGACTCGCTGGAGGTACTGCCCGCCGAATTGAAATGGCAGCGCGACGCGACGGAGATCGCCTTCGTGCAGGTCGAGCGCGGGCTGCAGCAGATCGCGGCCATCACGGTGCCCGGCTGCGAGCTGCGCTGCATCGTCGGCGGTGAGCGGCAGATCAACCGCATCGCCGCGAATGAGTGGCTGGTCTACAGCAGCGAGACCGCGGACAGCCCGCTGGAGCTCTACTGCACGCGCTGGCGCGACGGCGAGGCGCGCCAGCTCAGCCACTTCAACGGCTGGTGGGACAAGCGCAGCCGGCCCGAGGTGGCGCTGCGCCGCTTCGACGTGCCGGACGGCAACGGCGGCAGCGAGCGCATCGACGGCTGGCTGCTGACGCCCGGCGAGGCCCACGACGGGCCGCGGCCGCTGCTGGTGGACGTGCACGGCGGGCCGGCCAGCTATGTGATGCTGGCCTACCCCACCCATCCCTATTGGCAGACGCTGTGCTCGCGCGGCTGGGCCGTGCTGGCGCTGAACACCGTCGGTTCCAGCAGTTATGGCCGCGAGTTCTCGGAGCGGCTGCGCAGCCGCTGGGGCGAGCTGGACCTGCCGCAGCTGCTCGCCGCCGTCGAGCAGCTGCGCAAGGAAGGCCTGGCGGACGAGCGCGTCGCCATCATCGGCTCGTCCTACGGCGGCTACCTGAGCGCCTATGCCATCGGCCACAGCCGCGAGTTCCGCGCCGCCGTCGTCTGCGCGCCGGTGGCCAACATGGAGGCGCATTTCGGCACTTCGGACAGCGGCTACTACGCCGATGCCTATTCCACCGACGGCGAGCCCGACGAACAGCGCGAACTGCTGGCGCGGCTGTCGCCGATGACCACCATCGAGCAGGTGCGCACGCCCACCCTCTTCCTGCAGGGCAGCGACGACGAGCGCTGCCCGCGCGGCCAGTCCGAGGAGCTCTTCGTCAAGCTGCGCCGCGCCGGCGGCGCGTCGACGGAGATGGTGCTCTACCCCGGGGGCAGCCACCACGTCTTCGGCACCGGCAAGCCCGCCCACCGCCTCGACATCCAGCGCCGCATCGTCGACTGGCTGGAGCGCTGGATAGACCAGCCGCTGCGCGACTGAAACCCGCTGCATGGCGGCATGAGGCGACGTCGCCGCCTCGTTGGGTGACAGCATCGCGAAGTCCGGCAGTGCCTGGCCATGGCTACATTGCAGCCATGCGCCACGCACTCGCCGAGACCCCGTTGAACGACGCACCGCCCGCCTCCATCACCTTCCGGGAAGCCTTCCGCTTCTGGCTCAAGCTCGGCTTCATCAGCTTCGGCGGCCCGGCCGGGCAGATCGCCATCATGCATACCGAGCTCGTCGAGCGCCGCCGCTGGATCAGCGAGAAGCGCTTCCTGCACGCGCTGAACTACTGCATGCTGCTGCCCGGCCCCGAGGCCCAGCAGCTCGCCACCTACATCGGCTGGCTGATGCACCGCAGCTGGGGCGGCATCGTGGCCGGCGCGCTGTTCGTGCTGCCGTCGCTGTTCATCCTCGTCGCGCTGTCCTGGGTCTACCTGGCCTGGGGCAAGCTGCCCGTCGTGGCCGGCCTGTTCTACGGCTTGAAGCCCGCCGTGACGGCGCTGGTGGTGCACGCCGCCCACCGCATCGGCACGCGGGCGCTGAAGAACGGCTGGCTGTGGGGCATCGCCGCGGCGGCCTTCGTCGCCATCTTTGCGCTGGACGCGCCCTTCCCCCTCATCGTGCTGGGCGCCGCGCTGATCGGCCACTTCGGCGGCAGGCGGGCGCCGCAGGTCTTCACGACCGGCGGCGGCCACGGCGCGGCCAAGGCGGGCTACGGCCCGGCCCTCATCGACGACGACACGCCCACGCCGGCGCACGCCCGCTTCAGCCGCGGACGCCTTGCGCGCGTGCTGGCCATCGGCCTCGGCCTGTGGGTCGTGGCCATGGGTGGCCTCGTGCTCAGCCAGGGCCTGCAGGGTGCGCTGACGCAGATGGGCTGGTTCTTCACCAAGGCGGCGCTGCTGACCTTCGGCGGCGCCTATGCCGTGCTGCCCTATGTCTACCAGGGTGCCGTCGAGCATCACCAGTGGCTGAGCGGCACGCAGATGATCGACGGCCTGGCGCTCGGCGAGACGACACCCGGCCCGCTCATCATGGTGGTGGCCTTCGTCGGCTTCGTCGGCGGCTGGACGAAGGCGCTGTTCGGACCCGACGCCCTCTTCCTCGCCGGCGCGGCGGCGGCCAGCGTCGTCACCTTCTTCACCTTCCTGCCGTCCTTCGTCTTCATCCTGGCCGGCGGGCCGGTCATCGAGTCGACGCACGGCAAGCTGCAGTTCACCGCGCCGCTGACGGCCATCACGGCCGCCGTCGTCGGCGTCATCCTGAACCTGGCGCTGTTCTTCGCCTGGCATGTGCTGTGGCCGCAGGGCTTCGCGGGCCGCTTCGACTGGGTCTCGGCCCTCATCGCCATCGCCGCGGGCATCGCGCTGTTCCGCTTCAAGCTCGGCGTCATGCCCGTGCTCGGGCTGTGCGCCGCCATCGGGCTGGCCGCCCAGTTGGGCATGCGTTGAAGGGCCGGCTATCCTCGCGGCCAACCGCACCGTTCAGGAGGCTCCGATGAAGAAGATGCTGACCCCTGCTGCTCTAGGCCTGCTGGCGTCTACGCTGGCCACGCCCGCGCTGGCGGCAGATCCGGATCCCGCCGCCACGACCAAGGAGGCCGGCGCCCTCGCCACGAATCCGCCGCCCCAGGAGCGCCCGCGGCCGGTGTTGTGGGATCGCCTCGACAAGGGCGCGCTCGAAAGACAAGCCCGCGCCCGCAAACCGCGGCCTGCCGAACTCCCGGCCGACATCGTCGAGCCCGCCGACCGCAAATGACGCGGCAGGCGTAGGCGCAAGCCGTCACCACGGCGGGCGCTCGTCCTTCTCACCCGCGCTTTGACGGGTGCCAGCATGTCGGCTCCTCGAACACGAAGGAGCCTTGCATGTCCGACGACAAGACCCAATCCGGCGGCCAGGACCGGCGCCGCATTAACCTCTCCGAAGACTACGAACTGCGCGACTGGGCGAAGAAGTTCGGCGTGACGCCGGACGAGCTCAAGGCCGCCGTGAAGGCGGTCGGCAACGACGCCGCGGCCGTGGAAGCCCACCTGAAGGGCAAAAGACGGTGAGGGGCCGTGCGGGTCGCGACCTGGAACATCAACAACGTCGTCCGCCGGCTGGACCTGCTGCTCGACTGGCTCGCGCGCACGCGCCCTGACGTCGTCGCGCTGCAGGAGCTGAAGACGCCGACGGAAGGCTTTCCGCTCGAGGCGCTGAAGCAAGCCGGCTACGACGCGCTGGTCGTTGGCCAGAAGACCTGGAACGGCGTCGCGCTGCTGTCCCGCCATGACATCGTGCCGGTCGCGACCGAACTACCCGGCGACCGCCGCGACAAGGAAGCGCGCTATGCCGAGGCGGCCATCGGCGGCGTGCTGTTCGCCGGCCTCTACCTGCCCAACGGCAATCCGCAGCCCGGCCCGAAGTTCGACTACAAGCTGCGCTGGTTCGAACGGCTGCGCCGTCGCGCGGCGGCGCTGTGGACGTCCGGCGAGCCGGCCGTGCTGATGGGCGACTGGAACGTCGTGCCGACCGATGCCGACATCTACAAGCCCGACACCTGGCGCGACGACGCACTGCTGCAACCCGAGGCGCGCGAGGCCTTCGCCGAGGTGCTGGCCCAGGGCTGGACCGACGCGATCAAGGCGACCCACCCGGGCGACGTGCCCTTCACTTTCTGGGACTACCGGCGGCGGCGCTGGGAGCGCAATGCCGGGCTGCGCATCGATCACATCCTCGTCAGTGCGCGTCTGCAGGTGGTGGACGCCGGGGTGGATCGCGAGGAACGCGGCAGGGAAAAGCCCAGCGACCACGCGCCGGTGTGGGCGCAGCTCAAGCCTGCGCTTCGCCAAAAGGCGTCACGACGTCAACCGGAGTAACAACGGGCATCGGAAACGGTGCTCGGCATGTGCAGTGGGCATCGAATTTGCCCTCTTCCCAAGCTGGCGCTGGGCAATGGCACTGCCGCGCCGGCCAAAGCCATCAGTGCCCGAGCCGCAAGGAGTACGCCATGAATATTCGCCTGATCGTCGCCGCAGCGACCACGGCCGCCGTCGTGCTGCCCCTCACCGCACACACGCAGAGCGCGAATGAGCTCTACCAGCAGGAACGCGCCGACTGCCTGGCCGGCCGGACCAGCCAGTCGCAAGCCGACTGCCTATACGAAGCCCGCTCCGCGCTGCGCGACCGCCGCGCCGGCGGCCTCGAACCCGGCGCGAGCAGCGCCATCGGCTCGCCTTCGAACGACAGCACCGGCAGTACGGACGCCCTGCCGCCACGCGCAGACCGCGGCTGACTTCGACGGCCCCGGGGCGGGCTGCGGCTCCCATCGAGTGCATCTTGCCTGCGAGGCCTGCCCCAGCGCAGATGGTTATGCGCAAAGCGTGAGCGACCCATTACTCAGCGATAGATGGGGTGCCTGAAGACGGCCTCCAGTTGCAGCGCCACCTCGTGGGCCGCGCAGCCGAAATCCTTGGGCTCTGCCGCGTCGGGCGGCGGCATGGATTCGTGCGCACCCAGCTCCGCCCCACTTGCACGCAGCCGGTGGATCACCGCGCGCTCCAGCGCCAGGGCCGTAGCGCCTTGCCGACCTGCCGGCGCAATAACCGCCGTGACGGTGACCTCCGGCGCACCGTAGTCGCGCGCCACGCCCGCTACCTTGGACGCGAACTCGCCCAGCGCCCGCTCCACGCCTGCGTCCAGCCACGGGCCGCTGGCGGGCAGGCACAGCAAGGCCGCGTGCGTCACCTTCGCCGCAACCAGCGTCGGCAGCAGGGCCACGCCGATGACGAGAAGTCTTCCAAACATGCGGGCTCGCTATTCGGTTGCACCTGCCGTGTGGACACTGCCTGACGACGTCGCGCCGGACAGCGAATCCGCCTGCGTGATGACCGCCCCCGGCGCCACGCTGCGCGTCAGCCACACATTGCCGCCGATGACGGCGCCGCGGCCCAGCGTGATGCGGCCCAGCACCGTCGCGCCGGCGTAGATGACGACCTCGTCCTCGACGACGGGGTGGCGCGGCTGGCCCTTGAGCGGATTGCCGTCGCCGTCGGTGGGGAAGCTCTTGGCGCCCAGCGTGACGTTCTGGTAGATGCGCACGCGCTCGCCCAGCACGGCCGTCTCGCCGATGACGACGCCGGTGCCGTGGTCGATGAAGCAGCCGGCACCGATGGTGGCGCCTGGGTGGATGTCGATGCCGGTGTCGGCATGGGCCAGCTCGGCGACGACGCGCGCGATCAGCGGCAGGCCCAGCAGGTAAAGCTCGTGCGCGAGACGGTGGCTGATGAGGGCGCGCACGCCGGGGTAGCACAACAGCACCTCGTCGACGCTGCGCGCCGCCGGGTCACCCTGGTAGGCGGCGATGACGTCGCTGTCCAGCAGCTCGCGCACCTGCGGCAGCGTGGCGGCGAAGCGCGCGGCCAGCTCGGCGGCGTCGGCCACGGGAGCACCGTCGCCGCGCTGGCGGGCGTCGTGGCGCAGCTCCAGCGCGGCCTGCTGGCGCAGCGTGGCGAGGGCCGAGCCCAGCGTGTGGCCGACGTAGAAGTCCTCGGTCTCGGGCTGCAGCGTCGGCGGGCCCAGGCGCATCGGGAACAGCGCGCCAGACAGGCTCTGCACCATGCAGGCCAGCAGCTCGCGCGACGGCAGCTCGCGGCCATCGCCGCGGCGGTGCTGCTCGCGCCAGCGCTGGCGGGCGCTGCGCAGCCCATCGACGACTTGTTGCAGGTCGGGTGACGGCGGGACGGAGGACATGGCGGTCTCTGGGCTGTGCCGGACGTCCGGCGGGGCAGGCGAAATCATCGCCGTTGGGGGTGGCATTTTTTCTCACCCGGCCGGTCTGTTACGCGATGGGGCGAATGAGGGTCGATTCCGCCCGCGCCTTTCGGCCGCCGCCGCCCTAATCTGCCCATTCCTCCCCCCCGGATGACCACGATGGACAGCGCCAGCAAGACGCCCCGCCCCTCCCTGCGCCAGAAACTCGCCATTGCCGGCGGCGCCGCCGCGCTGTTGCTGGCCCTGCTCGGCCTGGACCTGCTGCAGACGCGCACGGCCACCGAAGTGCAGGCGCGCAAGAACGCGACGGCACTGGCCTTCGAGAAGGCGCCCGAGCAATGGCTGGCCCATCCGCGCGAGACCTCCGAGTTCGAGCGCGCGCTGCAGGCCAAGGAAGTGGCGGCCGTCGGCGTCAGCGGCGCCGTCGTGCTCTACACCGACCGTGCCGGCCACCAGCTCAGCACCCGCCTCATCGACTGCGGCCTGGGCTGCCGCAACGAGATCGGCCCGCGCCTGGCCGCGCTCAGCGTGGCCAACGGCTTTGCGCTGACCGACATCGACGTCGACGCCCGCACGGCCGGCCAGAAGCTGAGCCATTCGCTGGACAAGGCCGTCGGCGTCGTTGCGCCGCTGGTGAGCCTGGTGCTCATCGTCGGCGTGCTGCTGTACTTCCAGATGCGCGGCTCTCTGGGCCCGCGCACGCAGCTGGCCGAAAAGCCCGACATGCGCTTCGACGGCGTCATCGGCGCCGAGGAAGCCAAGAAGGCGCTGCGCCGCGTCGCCGCCTTCATGAAGGACCCCAAGCAGTACGCGGCCGTGGGCGCCAAGGCGCCGCGCGGCGTGCTGCTGGACGGCCCGCCCGGCACCGGCAAGACGCTGCTGGCCAAGGCCCTGGCCGGCGAGTGCGGCGCCAACTTCATCGCCGTGGACGGCTCCTACTTCAGCTCCATGTTCTACGGCGCCGGCATCGGCAAGGTGAAGGAGCTGTTCAAGCGCGCCCGCGCCGCGGCGCCCTGCATCATCTTCATCGACGAGATCGACGGCATCGGCCGCCGCAGCAACGGCAAGGAAGCCGGCACGGGCGGCGGCGAGCAGGAGCAGAACCGCATCATCAACCGCCTGCTGGTGGAGATGGACGGCTTCTCGTCGCTGGAGAACGTCGTCGTCATCGGCGCGACCAACCATGTCGACAACGTCGACGAGGCGATGCGCCGGCCCGGCCGTTTCGACCTGATCGTGCGCACCGCGCTGCCGACGCCGCCGGAGCGCGAGCAGCTCTTCAAGCTCTACCTGGGCCAGACGAAAGCTGCCGACGGCATGGACCTGCCCTCCATCGCACGCACGGCCACCGGCATGTCGCCCGCCGACATCGCCAACTGCGTGAACCGCGCTGCCGCCTATGCGGCCGAGGCCGGCGAGGCGCTGGTGAGCCAGGAGCGCGTCTACCAGTCGCTGGAGACGCACCAGCTCGGCGGCGAGGTCAGCAACACCAAGAGCCTCATCACGCCCGAGACGCTGCGCCGCATCGCCTTCCACGAGAGCGGCCATGCGCTGGTGGCCCATGTGCTGGAGGCCGGCAGCGTCGAGCGCGTCAGCATCGAGCCGCGCGGCCCCGCTTTAGGCGTGACCTATGTGACGCGGCCCAACGAGGAGCCGCTGTACGGCGAGCGCGAGCTGCGTTCCCGCCTGGCCATGATGCTGGCCGGCCGCGAGGCCGAGATGCTCGCCTTCGGCAATGCGTCCTCGGGCGCGGCGGACGACCTGAAGCGCGCGTCGGAGCTGGCCACCAACATGGTCGGCTCGCTGGGCTTCGGCAAGACCTTCGGCCTGCTCAGCATGGCCGGCGTGCCCAAGGAACTGATCGGGCCGGACGTGCAGAAGTCGGTGCTGGACGAAGCGCGTGCGCTGCTGGAAAGCGCCCAGGCCGAATGCCGCCGCGTGCTGGAAGAACGGCGCGACCGGCTGGATGCGCTGACGGAGATGCTGCTGGGCCACGAGACGGTCAGCGGCGCGCCGTTGAAGCAGGTGCTGTCGGGGCAGACGGCCTGACGGAGATGCCAGAACCGAATAACAGCTAGCGCCGGCCAGAACTTGTTGCACTAGGCCCGGCTCAGAAGAATGCCGCGCAGCCACAACCTGCGCGCGCCATGTCTTCTGCCGAAATATCGCTGCTGTCTTCGATGGCCACCAAGCCGCTGCTGGCGGCGTTGGCGGCCGACTTCCAGCGCCAGACTGGCGCGGCGGTACGGCTCGAATCCATGGGTGGTGTCGATGCCGCCAGGCGCGTGCAGGCCGGCGACGTGTTCGACGTCGTCGTGCTGGCCGCCGATGCACTGGCCACCCTGGCCGGCCAAGGCCATGTGCGCAACCCGCAGGCGATTGCCGACTCGCGCATCGCCATCGCCGTGCGCGAGGGCGCGCCCACGCCCGACATCGGTAGCGAAGACGCGCTGCGCCGCGCGCTGCTCGCCGCCAAGACCATCGGCTACTCCACCGGCCCCAGCGGCCGCGCGCTGCTGCAGATCTTCGATCTCTGGGGCCTGGGCGAGGCGCTGGGCGCCCGCCTCGTCCAGGCCCGGCCAGGCGTGCCAGTGGGCCGGCTGGTCGCCGAAGGCGAGGCCGAGATCGGCTTCCAGCAACTGAGCGAGCTGCAGAGCCTGCCTGGCATCACGCTGCTGGGCGGCCTGCCGCCGGGGCTGGACATCGTCACCACCTTCACCGGCGCCGTCGGCGCGCACAGCACGCAGCCCGAGGCTGCACGGCAGTTGCTCGACTTCCTGTCCAGTGCCGGCACGGCGGGCGTCAAGCAAGCCCATGGCATGAGCCCTTCCGCCTCTTCCTGAAAGACGACCCCATGATCATTGACGTCCACGGCCACTACACGACGGCCCCCGCGGCGCTGGGCGCCTGGCGCGACCTGCAGATCGCCGCGCTGAAGGACCCGAGCCGCGCGCCCTCCCCCGCCGACCTGAAGATCAGCGACGACGAGATCCGCGAAACGATCGAGACCAACCAGCTCAAGCTGATGAAGCAGCGCGGCTCGGACCTGACCATCTTCAGCCCGCGCGCCAGCTTCATGGCCCACCACATCGGCGACTTCAACACGTCCAGCGCCTGGGCCGCCATCTGCAACGAGCTCTGCTACCGCGTCAGCCAGCTCTTCCCCGACCACTTCGTGCCGGCCGCCATGCTGCCGCAGTCGCCCGGCGTGGACCCGGCCACCAGCATCCCCGAACTGGTCAAGTGCGTGGAGCAGTACGGCAACGTCGGCCTCAACCTGAACCCCGACCCGTCCGGCGGCCACTGGACCGCGCCGCCGCTGTCGGACCGCAGCTGGTACCCCCTCTACGAGAAGATGGTGGAGTACGACATCCCGGCCATGATCCACGTGTCGACGAGCTGCAATGCCTGCTTCCACACGACCGGCGCCCACTACCTGAACGCCGACACGACGGCCTTCATGCAGTGCCTGACCAGCGACCTGTTCAAGGACTTCCCGACGCTGAAGTTCCTGATCCCCCACGGCGGCGGCGCGGTGCCCTACCACTGGGGGCGCTTCCGCGGCCTGGCGCAGGAGCTGAAGAAGCCGCTGCTGCAGGACCACCTGCTGAACAACATCTTCTTCGACACCTGCGTCTACCACCAGCCGGGCATCGACCTGCTGACCAAGGTGATCCCGGTGAAGAACATCCTGTTCGCGTCCGAGATGATCGGCGCCGTGCGCGGCGTGGACCCGGAGACCGGCCACTACTACGACGACACGCGGCGCTACGTGGCGGCCACGGCCAACCTGACCGACGACGAGCGCCACGCGGTGTTCGAGGGCAATGCCCGCCGCGTCTTCCCGCGCCTCGATGCACAGCTGAAAGCCAAGGGGCTCTGACCATGTACGAACTGGGCGTCGTCTACCGCAACATCCAACGTGCCGAGCGGGCAGCCGCCGATGGCCTGGCCCGCCTGGGCTCGGCCACCGTCCACGAGGCCATGGGCCGTGTCGGGCTGCTGAAGCCGTACATGCGGCCCATCTACCCTGGCGCGCAGGTCTCGGGCACGGCCGTCACCGTGCTGCTGCAGCCGGGGGACAACTGGATGATGCATGTCGCGGCCGAGCAGATCCAGCCGGGCGACATCGTCGTCGCGGCCGTCACCGCCGAGTGCAGCGACGGCTACTTCGGCGACCTGCTGGCCACGTCCTTCCAGGCCCGCGGCGCGCGCGCCCTCGTCATCGACGCCGGCGTGCGCGACGTGAAGACGCTGCAGGAGATGGGCTTCCCGGTGTGGAGCCGCCACATCTCGTCCAAGGGCACGATCAAGGCGACGCTGGGCTCGGTCAACATCCCGGTCGTCTGCGCCGGCATGCTCGTGACGCCGGGTGATGTCATCGTCGCGGACGACGACGGCGTCGTCTGCGTGCCGGCCGCGCGCGCGGCGCAGACGCTGGAAGCCGCCGCCGCCCGTGAGGCGCTGGAAGGCGCCAAGCGCGAGCAGCTCGCGTCCGGCGTGCTCGGGCTGGACATGTACAAAATGCGCGAGCCTCTCGCCAAAGCCGGCCTGCGCTACATCGACTAAGTTCCCGCACAACGAAGGAGACGACGATGGAAACAAAGGTGCCGCGCCGCGGCGTAATCGGCCGCGTGGCGCTCGCGCTGGCCACGCTGGCCGTCGCCGGCCCGGCCGTCGCCGCCACGGACTTCCCGACCAAGCCCGTGCGCATCCTGACGCCCTTCCCCACCGGCTCCGGCCCCGAGGCCGTGCTGCGCGTGCTGGCCGAGAAGCTGCAGCGCCGCTGGGGCAAGCCGGTCATCGTCGAGAACAAGCCGGGCGCCAACGGCTTTGTCGCCATCGACGCCTTCAAGCGCGGTGCGGCGGACGGCCACGATCTGATCCAGCTCGACAACGTCCACCTCGTCGCCTACCCCCACCTGTTCAAGAAGCTGCCCTACGACCCGGCGCGCGACTTCGAGCCGATGGTGCCGGCCTTCCGCACCTATTTCTTCGTCGCGGTGGCCGCCAACAGTCCGTACAAGACGGTCGGCGACATCCTGGCCGACGCCAAGGCCCACCCCGGCGAGCTGAACTACGGCTCCTGGTCGGTCGGCAACCCGGTGCACCTGGGTTCCGCGTTGCTGGAGGCCATGAGCGGCACGCAGATGCAGCACGTCGTCTACAAGGAGACCTCGCTGCTCTACACCGGCGTCGCCAACGGCGAGTTGCGCTGGGCGCTGGGTTCGCTGGCCACGGCCGGGCCGCTGTATCGCGCCGGCAAGCTGCGCTTCATCGCCGTCACCGCGCCGCAGCGGCACGTCGCCTTCCCCGACGTGCCGACGGTGGCCGAGTCGGGCGGCCCGGCGCGCTACGAGGCGACCGGCTGGACCACCATCGCCGCGCCCCGCGGCCTGCCCAGGGACGTCGCCGACAAGATCAACCAGGACATCGCCGCGTCGCTGGCCGAGCCCGACATGAAGGAGCGCTACGCGGCCTTCGGCTACGAGCCCTTCCCGATCACGCGCGACCAGTTCGCCGCCTTCATCGCCACGGAGTCGGCCAAGTACGCCGACGTCATCAAGCGGGCCAAGGTGGCGCTGGACTGAGCCTAGAGCTCCTCGGTGTCGATCTCGGCCTGTGTGGCCGTGTTGTAGCGGGCGCCGCTCACCGTGCGCTGGTTGATCAGCGCATCGAGCCGCTTCAGCGTCGCCGCGTCCAGCGCCAGTTGCGGCGCGGCGATCAGCGCCCACAGGTGCTCGGGCTTGGACGTGCCGGGGATGGGAATGATGTCCTCGCCCTGGTGCAGCAGCCAGGCCAACGCCAGCGTGGCCAGTGCGCAGTGCAGGCGCGCGGCCTCGTCCTGGAAGCCGTCGAGCAGCTGCAGGTTGGCCGCGTAGTGCTCCGGCGAAAAGCGCGGCATCGCGCGGCGGATGTCCCTGGCCTCCAGCCTGCCGACGTCGCGCAGGCCGCCACCGAGGAAGCCGCGCGCCAGCGGGCTGAAGGCGACGAAGGCCACGCCCAGTTCGCGGCAGGCGTCCAGCGCGGCGATCTCGGGGTTGCGCGTCCACAGCGAGTACTCGGACTGCAGCGCGGAGATGGGGTGCACCGCATGCGCGCGGCGCAGCGTGGCGGCCGACACCTCGGACAGGCCCAGCGCGCGCACCTTGCCGGCCTTCACGAGATCGGCCATCGCACCGACGCTGTCCTCGATGGGCACGTTGAAATCCAGCCGGTGCAGGTAGAGCACGTCGATGACGTCGGTGCGCAGCCGCTGCAGGCTGGCCTCGACGCTGGCGCGGATCGTGGCCGGCCGGCCGTCGATGACGCGCTGGCCGTTGACGCCCTGCATGCCGCATTTGCTCGTCAGCACGATGCGTTCGCGGTGCTGTGCGAGCAGGCCGCCCAGCAGCTCCTCGTTGCTGCCGAAGCCGTACAGCGCCGCGGTGTCGAACAGCGTGATGCCCCCGTTCAACGCGCCATCGAGCACTTGAGCCGCCACCTCCCGCGACGGCGGCGTGCCGTAGGCGTGGCTGAGGTTCATGCAGCCCAGGCCGATGGCCGAGACCTCGAACGGGCCGATGCGCCGGGTCTTCATGCGTTCAGTTGTTGCTCGAGCTTGTGCAGCACCTGATAGCAGGGCAGCACCTGGGCCACGCTGCCGTTGGGCTCGCGGCCCTCGCGGATGGCGGCGAAGAACTCGCGGTCCTGCAGCTCGATGCCGTTCATGGACACGTCCACCTTGGACACGTCGATCTTCTCTTCCTTGCCGTTGACGAGGTCGTCGTAGCGGGCAATGTAGGTGCCGGTGTCGCCGATGTAGCGGAAGAAGGTGCCCAGCGGCCCGTCGTTGTTGAAGGACAGGCTCAGCGTGCAGATGGCGCCGTTGGCGGCCTTGAGCTGGATGCTCATGTCCATCGCAATGCCGAGCTGCGGATGGATGGGGCCTTGCAGCGCGTTGGCCTGCACGACGGGGCTGCCCGCCTGGTAGGCGAACAGGTCCACCGTGTGCGCGGCGTGGTGCCACAGCAGGTGGTCGGTCCAGCTGCGCGCCTGGCCGAGCGCGTTCATGTTCGTGCGGCGGAAGAAATAGGTCTGCACATCCATCTGCTGGATGTTGAACTCGCCGGTTGCGATCTGCTTGTGCACCCACTGGTGGCTGGGGTTGAAGCGCCGCGTGTGGCCGCACATGGCGACGAGGCCCGAGGCCTGGGCGACCTGCACGACCTCCTCGCCGTCGGCCAGCACATCGCACAGCGGGATCTCCACCTGCACATGCTTGCCGGCCTTCAGGCAGGCCAGCGTCTGGCTGGCGTGCATCTGCGTCGGCGTGCAGAGGATGACGGCGTCGACCTCGGGCAGGGCCAGCGTCTCGGCCAGGTCGGTGGTCACGTGCCCGATGCCGTACTTGCCCGCCACCTCGCGGGTCTTGCCCAACTCGCGGCCGATGAGGGAGACGACTTCGACGCCATCGATGTTCTTGATGCCGTCCAGGTGCTTGATGCCGAAGGCACCGGCGCCGGCGAGGGCGACACGAATAGGCTTGCTCATTGGTTCTCCAGGATCAAATGGCCCACCGCCGTGTTCGACGCAGGCACGTGATAGAAGCGGTGCGCGACCTTGGGCGCCGCGCCGCCATGGATGTCGGCCATCGCGCCGCGCGCGATCAGCCACATGACGAGCTCGATGCCCTCGCTGCCGGCTTCGCGCACGTAGTCGTCATGCGGCACGCGCGACAGCGCGTCGGGCTCTTTGATGAGGCGGTCCAGGAAGCGGTTGTCCCATTCGCGGTTGATGAGGCCGGCGCGCGGCCCCTGCAGCTGGTGGCTCATGCCGCCGGTGCCCCAGATCTGCACGTTGAGGTCGGGCCCGTAGGACTCGACCGCGCGGCGGATGGCCTGGCCCAGCATGAAGCAGCGCCGCCCCGACGGCACGGGGTATTGCACGACGTTGACGGCGAAGGGGATGACGGCGCAGGGCCAGGCCTCGGGCTGGCCGCACATCAGCGACAGCGGCACGGTGAGGCCGTGGTCGACGTCCATGCGGTTGACGATGGTGAGGTCGAAGTCGTCCTGGATGACGCTGTGCGCGATGTGGGCCGCCAGCTCGGGGTGGCCGATGACGGGCGGCACCGGGCGCGGGCCCCAGCCTTCGTCGGCGGGCTCGAAGCGGGCCGCAGTGCCGATGGCGAAGGTCGGGATCATGTCGAGGCTGAAGGCCGTCGCGTGGTCGTTGTAGACGAGGAAGACGACGTCGGGCTTCTGCTCGGCGAGCCAGTGCTTGGAATAGTCGTAGCCGCGGAACAGTGGCTGCCAGTAGGCCTCGCCGGTCTTGCCGAGGTCCAGCGCCGCGCCGATGGCGGGCACGTGCGAGGTGTAGACGGATGCGGTGATGCGGGCCACGGTCAGGCGTCCTTCTTCTTGCTGCCTTGCGGCTGGCGGTGCGCCTGCGCGTCGCCGTCCTCGCCGATGCGGCGGTTGCCTTCGACCGAACGGCCACCGGAGATCATCATGTGGCGGTACTCGTCTTCCGTCATGCCCGTCATGCTGCCGGCCATCTGCTGGAAGCTCTTGCCGTCGGTCGCGCCGATCTTGGCCAGGAAGTAGATGTTGCCGCCCAGGCGGATGCACTCGTTGAGGTCGCGCGCCAGCACGGCGGCCTTCTGCGCCTCGGTCATCGGCCATTCGTCGAGATAGGCGCGCTCGTCCGCCTTGAAGCGGGCGCGGTTGTCGGCCTTCATCAACGACATGCAGAACTGGTTCAGCCAGTAGCCCTTGCGGGACTGCTCGGCGTCGAAGATGGTGGTGCCGGGGATGTCCTTGTACGGTTTGTCGAGCGGCATCAGAGTTCCTCGGGCCAGTAGAGGCGCATGGGGTTGTCGACGAGCAGGCGGCGCTGCAGCTCGGCCGTCGGTGCGATATGCGGAATGAAATCCACCAGCAGGCCGTCGTCGGGCATATGGTCCTTCAGGTTGGGATGCGGCCAGTCGGTGCCCCACAGCACGCGATCGGGGAATTCGTCCATGACGCGGCGCGCGAAGGGCACGACGTCGCGGTAGGCGTTGCGCTCGCCGTCCAGCGCGCGCGGGCCGGTGACGGACAGGCGCTCGGGGCAGCTGAGCTTGCTCCACACGTTCTCGTGCTCGCGCATGAACTTCAGGAACAGCTCGAACTCGGGGCCGTCGACGGGCTTGCTGACGTCGGGCCGGCCCATGTGGTCGACGACGATGGTGGTGGGCAGCGCGGTGAAGAAGTCCCACAGCTCGGGCAGGTCGACGGCCTCGAAGTAGATGACGACATGCCAGCCGAGCTTGGCCACACGCCCGGCGATCTCCATCAGCTCGTCCTTGGGCGTGAAGTCCACGAGGCGCTTGACGAAGTTGAAGCGCACGCCGCGCACGCCGGCCGCGTGCAGCTGCTGCAGCTCGTCGTCGCTGATGCCGCGCTTGACCGTGGCCACGCCGCGCGCCCTGCCGCCGGAGGCCAGGCAGGCGTCGACCATGGCGCGGTTGTCCGCGCCGTGGCAGGTGGCCTGCACGATGACGTTGCGCGCGAAGCCGAGGTGGTCTCGCAGCGCGAACAGCTGGGCCTTGCCGGCGTCGCAGGGCGTGTACTTGCGCTCCGGCGCATAGGGGAACTGCGCGCCGGGGCCGAACACATGGCAGTGCGCGTCCACGGCGCCGGGCGGCAGCTGGAAGCGGGGCTGGCTCGGGTTGGCGTACCAGTCCAGCCAGCCGGGGGTCTTGGTGAATGTCACGTCGGTCTTTCGCGAAGGGCAATGATCAAGGGCGTGCGGTCAATGCGCCAGCGCACTGCCGACGCGGCTGTCGCGGTCATCGGCGAAGCCGTCGGCATCGCGCTTGATCCAGAGCGCCAGCGCCGCTATTGCCGCGGGCACGGCCAGCACGGCGAACACGGTGGTGATGCCGGCGTGCATGGCGCTCAGTTGCGCCACCAGCAGGGAGCCCAGGATGCCGCCGAAGCGGCCGATGCCGAGCATCCACGACACGCCGGTGGCGCGCGCGTTGGTAGGGTAGAAGGCCGCGGCCAGGGCCGGCAGGGAAGACTGCGCGGTGTTCATCAGCACGCCGGCCAGGAACACACCCACGACCAACGCGCCCACGTTGCCCACCAGTTGCCCGATGGCCCACACGGCCACGGCCGTCAGCGCAAAGCCCAGGGCGACGATGCGGTTGGGCTCCGCACGGTCCATCAGCCAGCCGAAGAGCACGGCACCCACGCCGCCGAGCGGGAACAGCGCCGAGATCAGCGTCGCGGTGCGGGGCTCGATGCCGGCCTCCTTGAACAGCAGCGGCATCCAGTTGATCAGCGCATAGAAGATCACCAGGCCCATGAAGTAGGCCGTCCACAGCATCAGCGTGCCCAGGCGATAGGGCCGGGCCAGCACCTGCGCCAGGCCGCCACGCTCGTTGGTGACGACGCGCGTCTCGCTGAGCGTGAAGCGCTCGATCTGCTGCACCTGCGGGCCGGCGACGCGGGCCAGCGCGGCGCGGATGCGCTCCACCGGTTGGCGCCGCGTGACCATGAACCGCACCGACTCGGGCAGCAACAGCACCAGCGCCACGGTCAGCACCAGCGGCACCGCGCCGCCCAGCACCAGCACGCTCTGCCAACCCCATTGCGGGATCATCCACGCGGCCAGGAACCCGCCGAAGGCCGCGCCCAGCGGGAAGCCGCAGAACATCAGATTGGTGAGCGTGGCGCGGCGCGACGTGGGGCAGTACTCGCTCATCAGCGTGACGGCGCTGGGCATCGCTGCACCCAGCCCCAGGCCCGTGATGAAGCGCAGCACGCTGAGCTCCGTGATGTTGCTGGCGAAAGCGGACGCCAGCGTGGCGAGGCCGAAGACCAGCACCGTCACCGTCAGCACCAGCTTGCGGCCCAGGCGGTCGGCAATGGGGCCGGACAGCAGCGCGCCGGCCGCGAGACCGAACAGCGCGGCGCTGAGCACGGAACCCAGCATGGGCTTGGTGACCCCCCAGTCCTTGATGAGGGACGGCGCGATGTAGCCGATGGCGGCGGTGTCGAAGCCGTCCAGCAGCACGACGAAGAAGCACAGCGCGAAGACGATCCACTGCCAGCCGGACAACGGGTGGTCGTCGATGAGGCGCTGCACGTCGACACTGCGAGCGCCGCGGATGGGGGTCGGTGGGGTCTGCACGTTTGTCTCCGTGTGGAATCGGGTCGGCGAGAGGATGGGCGCGATTCTTCGCAGCGCGGCCCTGTCACGCTAGGTCTGGCTCGGGCTAACTGCTATAGCGTCGCGGCATGGGCTGCGGCAAGATGCCGGGCATGACGCTGAACCAGCTCGAATACTTCATCCAGGTCGCCGAGCACGGCAGCTTCAGCAAGGCCGCGCTGGTGCTGGACGTGGCGCAGCCGGCGCTGAGCCGCCAGGTGCGCGCGCTGGAGACCGAGCTGCACGAGACGCTGTTCCTGCGCAACGGCCGCGGCGTGGCGCTGACCGAGGCGGGCCGGCGGCTGCTGGAGCATGGCCAGGGCATCCTGCACCTCGTCGCGCAGGCGCGCGAGGACCTCTCGGCGCACCGCAACGAGCCGGTCGGCCAGATCGTCGTGGCCATGCCGCCGACGCAGGCTCGGCTGCTGACGCTGCCGTTGATCGAGGGCTTCTCGGCCAGCTGCCCGCGCGCGCGCCTCGTCATCGTGGACGGCTTCTCGACCCACCTGACGGAATGGCTGATGTCCGGCCGCGCCGACCTGGCGCTGATCTACAACCCCGAGCCCCTGCCGGCGCTGGAGATCCTGCCGCTGCGCGAGGAGGCCCTCGTGCTGGTGAGCCCCGCCAATGCGGCACCGCGCGGCCCGCTGACGCTGGCGCAGCTGTCGCACGTTCCCCTCGTCATGCCGCAGCGCGGCCATGTGTTCCGCAAGCGCATGGAAGAGGCCGCGGCCATGGCCGGCGTGCAGCTGCGCGTGGACTGGGAGGTGTCCAGCGTGCCGGCCATGCTGGACCTCGTCGCCGCCGGCATCGGCCATGCGGCGTTGGGCGAGGAGGCGCTGCGCACCTTCGAACACCAGGAGCGGCTGGCCGTCACGCCCTTCAAGGGGGCCGACGTGAAGGCCACGCTCTGCCTCGTCACGCCGGCGTTGAAGCGCTCGACACCGTTGACCCAGCGCACCGCGGCGCTGCTGATGAAGCTCGTGCGCGAGCCTCACCAGGGCAGGCCGACGTAGTTCTCGGCCATCGCCGCCTTGGCGCTGTCGGAGCCGACGAGGTATTCCAGCTCGGCGCGGCGCAGCTTGGCGTCGATCTCGGGCTCGTCGGGCAGCGGGTGCATGAGCCCGGTGAACCACCACGAGAAGCGCTCGGCCTTCCAGACCCGCGCGAGGCAGCGCGCCGAGTAATGCTCGATGCCGGCTTCGCTGTTCTCGCGATAGTGCTCGATCAGCGCCTGCGACAGATAGCGCACGTCCGACGCCGCCAGGTTCAGCCCCTTGGCGCCGGTGGGCGGCACGATGTGGGCCGCGTCGCCGGCCAGGAACAGCCGGCCGAAGCGCATCGGCTCGGCGACGAAGCTGCGCAGCGGCGCGATGCTCTTCTCCAGCGACGGGCCGGTGACCAGTGCCTCGGCCGCCGCCGGGTCCAGCCGCGCACGCAGCTCGTTCCAGAAGCGCTCGTCGCTCCAGTCACCCACCTGCTCGGTCAGCGGCACCTGCAGGTAGTAGCGGCTGCGCGTGTTCGACCGCATGCTGCACAGCGAGAAGCCGCGCTCGTGGCGGCCGTAGATCAGCTCGTGGCCCACGGGCGGCGTGTCGCTGAGCACGCCCAGCCAGCCGAAGGGGTAGACCTTCTCGTAGGTGCGCAGCGCATCGGCCGGCACGCTGGCGCGGCTGACGCCGTGGTAGCCGTCGCAGCCAGCGATGAAGTCGCAGCGGATCTCGAGGCGCTCGCCGTCCACCGTGCAGCGCGCGCCGGGCTCATGGCCGTCGAAGCCGAACAGCTCCACGTCGCTGGCCTGGTAGAGCGTGGGCTCGCCAGCGGCGGCGCGCGCCTCCATCAGGTCGCGCGTGACCTCGGTCTGGCCGTAGACCATGACCGACCTGCCGCCCGTCAGCCGCTTCAGGTCGATGTGGTGGCGCTGGCCGTCGAACAGCAGCTCGAAGCCGTCGTGAACCAGCCCCTCGGCATGCATGCGGGAACCGACGCCGGCCTCGTCGAGCAGGTCCACGGTGGTCTGCTCCAGCACGCCGGCGCGGATGCGGCCCAGCACGTAGTCGCCGCTCTGGCGCTCGACGATGAGGTTGGCGATGCCCGCCTTGTGCAGCAGCTGGCCCAGCAGCAGCCCGGACGGGCCGGCGCCCACGATGAGCACCTGGGTGCGCAATGTCTTCATGTCTCGCTCCATGTTCTTGATCGGCATCAAGGTTAGGTCGGGCAACCCAGTCACGCCAATGGACGCCCGGCACCTTCACTTGCACAATCCGAACCCATGCCCAAGACCCAGGCCCGTTCGTCGCCCCCTCTCTACGAGCTGTATGGCGAGCTGGGACGGGACGAAGCGCTGGACGGCCTGCACCTGGAATCCATCGCCGACCGCAGCCGCTTGCACAATTGGGAAATCCGGCCGCACCGGCACGCCGGCCTGCTGCAGCTGCTCGTGATCGTGGCCGGCACGGCGCGGGTGCAGCTGGACGGGCGCTGGACGGAGCTGCCGGCGCCAGCCGTCGTCTGGGTGCCCATGCTGGTCGTGCACGGCTTCGAGTTCAGGCCGGAGACCGAGGGCCATGTCGTCACGCTGGACCAGGCGCGGCTGCGCGGCCTGCCCGGCGCGACGCCCGCGCTGTGGCAGGCGCTGGCCGCCCCGCGCGCGGCGGCGCTGGCGCCCGGCTCGGCGGACTGCCGCTCGCTGCTGGCCATCACGCAGGCGCTGGCGGACGACTACGCCGGCACCTCGCCGTGGCGCGCGCAGCTGCTGGACGGCGCCGTGCTGGCCGCCGCCGCGCTGGTCGCGCGCCTGCCGGTGCAGGCCGAGCAGCAACCGGCCGCATCGGCCGAACCGCAGGGCCGCGCGCTGCAGCATCTGGCGCGCTACCGCGAGCAGGTCGAACGCCAGTTCCGCAGCCAGCCCGGCGTGGACGCGCTGGCGGCGCCGCTGGGCATCACGACGACACAGCTGAACCGCCTCTGCCGCCGCCACCTCGGCTGCTCGGCGCTGGACGTGCTGCACCAGCGCCTGTTGCTGGAGGCCAAGCGCGAGCTGGGCTACACGACGCTGCAGGTGCGCCAGATCGCCGACGGCCTGGGCTTTGCCGATCCGGCCTACTTCACGCGCTTCTTCCAGCGGCTGACCGGGCGCTCACCGAGCGACTGGCGGACGCAACCACGAAGCTAGGCCGCCCACCTGCCGCGGCCCTGCGCCTTGGCGCGGTAGACGGCCGCATCGGCCCGCCGCACCAGGCCGTCCCAGCCATCGCCGGCGGCCAGGGCCACGCCGACGCTGGCGCCGACGTGCAGCTCGGTCTGGCCGATGACGAAGGGGCTGGCGCCGGCGCCCACGACCTTGTCGGCCACGCCTTCCGCGTTCTCGACGGAGCGAATGCCCGGCAGCACGATGGCGAACTCGTCGCCGCCCAGGCGGGCCACAAGGTCGGTGGGCCTCACCAGCGTCTTCAGCCGCTCGGCAAAGGCCTTCAGCAGCGCATCACCCATCGGGTGGCCATAGGTGTCGTTGACCGGCTTGAACCTGTCCAGGTCGATGTAGAGCAGGGCCAGGCCCTCGTCGTGCTTGTCGTGGCGCTGGGCGAGATAGGTCTCCAGGCCCTGGCGGTTCAGCACGCCGGTCAGCGCGTCGCGCTCGCTGAGCTGCAGCAGCCGCAGCTCCTCGCGCTTCTGCGCCGTGACGTCCTGGGCCACGGCAACGAAGCCATCGATGTCGCCGCCGGGCAGCCGCAGCGGCACATAGGTCACCTGCTGGTTCTGCAGGCCGTCGCTGCCCAGCGAGTCGCGCTCGAAGGTGACGGTCTCGCCCTGCAGCACGCGGCGGACGGCCTCGGCGCTGGCCCCGTACTCCGCCTCGCCGAGCACGTCGCGCACGCGCCGGCCGAGGATGTCGGCGCGCGACCGGCCGCGCCAGCGCTCGAAGGCCGAGTTCACGAAGCGGTAGGTCTCGTCCGGGCCGACGGCCGACACGACGGCCGGAATGGCCTCGGCGACCGAGCTCAGCGTCAGCGTCTGGCGGTGGATGAGCTCGCGCGTCTGCACCTCGGCCGTGATGTCGCGCATGACCGACGAGTAGCGCGACACGCGGCCCCGCTCGTCGCGATGGGCGATGACCATGTGGCTGATCGGCACGACGCGCCCGCCGGCCAGCACGGCCTGGCTCTCGCCCAGCCACACGCCGTGCCGGTCGGCATAGGGTGCGGCCTCCTCCATCAGGCGCTGGCTGCTCTGCGGCGTGTAGAACTCGTGGAAGGCATGGCCGGCCACGTCCTGGTCTGGCGCGAAGCCCACGGCCGCACGCACGGCCGGGTTCATGTAGATGACGCGGCCCTTCCAGTCGGCCTGCACGACGAAGTCCGGCGTGTTGTCGAAGATCTCGGCCAGCTCGCGCAGCCCGCGCTCGGCGACCTTGCGCTCGGTGATGTCGAGGCCCGTCGTGAACAGGCCGCGCACCTCGCCGCGCTCGTCGATGTCCGGCATCAGCTGGCTCTCGATGTGGCGCACCTCGCCGTTGATGACCTCCTCGAACTCGAAGCGCTGCGGCTGGCCGGCCAGCGCGGCGAGCCGGTAGGACACCGTCTGCTGCTCGCCGGTGAGGTCGGCCCGCGTGCGGCCCAGGATCTCGTCGCGCGGCAGCCCGTAGCGGCGGCAGTGCGCCTCGTTGACGAACTCGTAGCGGCCCTCGCGGTCCAGATAGCCGATGCGGATGGGCAGGTGGTCGGTGATGTCGCGGATGAAGGCTTCCTGGGCCTTCAGCCGCAGCTCGAGGTTCTTGCGCTCGGTGATGTCCTGCAGCGCGCCGACGACGCGCATGGGCCGGTTGCCGGCCTCGTACTCGGTGTCCGCGACGATGCTGACCCAGCGCTGCTGCCCCTGGGCCGTGCGGATGGGCACCTCGATCTGCCAGCGCCGGCCGCTGCGCACGCCCTCCTCCAGGCAGGCGATGACGCCCGGCTGCGCGGCCGGCTCGATGAAGTCCACGGCGCTGACGAGCGTGGGCCGGTAGTCGTCGCTCACCTCGTGGATCTCGCGCACCGTGTCGGTCCAGTGCATGGCCGAGGTTTCGAGGTCGAGCCGCCAGCCGCCGACGCCGGCCAGCCGGCCGGTCAGCGCCAGCGAGGCCTGGCTCTGCTTCAGCGCGGCCTCGCGGGCCCGGCGCTGCGAAATGTCGTGCAGGAAGGCGAGGGTCGCGAAGCCGTCGCCGTCCGCCACCGATGCCACCGACAGCTCCACCGGGATGAGGCGGCCATCCTTGTGCACCGCCATCGTCTCGAGCCGGCTTGCGAAGGGCTGGACGACCGAGACCTGCGTGCTGTCGGCCTGGATCAGCGACGACAGCGTGCGCCGCATCGCCTCGGCGCGGCTCCAGCCAAAGGTGCGTTCGGCCTGCGCATTCCATTCGGTGATGCGGCCGGTCTCGTCGGTGGCGATGAAGGCGTCCGGCGCATTGCGCAGGATGCCGCGCACACGCGCCTCGTCGCGGGCCTGGGCCAGTTCGGCCTGGCGGCGCGACGTGATGTCCAGCACCAGCGAATGGAAGCCGTCGATGCCGCCGTCGGGCCGCACGCTGGGGATGTACTCCACCAGCAGGTACTGGCCATCCGACGTCTGGCGCTCGAACTTGGCATGCCCGCCGTGCAGCGCCGCCTCCACATGGGGCCTGATTTCGGCGTAGATCGCGTCACCCCACATGTCGCGCATCGTGCGGCCGATGAAGGACGCCGGGTCCTTGCCCGTCGCCGTGGCATAGCGCGCGTTGACGAAGCGGTAGCGCTGCTCATGGTCGACATAGGCCACCAGGCCCGGGATGTTGTCGGCGATCGCGCGGATGTGCCGCTCGGAGTCCTCGCGCTGCCCGATCTGGCGGCGCAGTTCATCGTCGCGCGCGGCCAGCGCATCGGCCATCGCGTCGAAGCGCCGGGCGAGCTGCCCGATCTCGTCGTCGACATGCTCGACGGCGGCATGCCGCAGTTCGCCGCGTGCGATGGCGTCGGTCATGTCCTCCAGCCGGCGCAGCGGGCGCAGCAGCCGGCCGGCCACCAGCAGGCCCTGGGCGATCAGCAGCGTGGCCAGCAGCGCGACGGCCACCAGCGTCGTCTGCCGGAAGCGGCGCGCCGCCGCATGGCTGGCCTCGCGCTTGTCACGCGCCGTCTGCATGAGACCGTCCGTGAGGCTGCGGGTCTCGGCCAGCAGCGGCTCCAGTGCCGCGTCGTCGCCGGCACCGGCCATTTGGTCGAAGTGCCGCCGCATCCGGTCGACGGCGTCCAGCCATTGCGCGCGCTGGCCCACGTCGCCCAGCGCGGTCGCCTGCAGCAGCAGCGCCTTCAGCGCGTCATGCCCGGCGCGCCAGGCCCGGGCGTCCTGGCCGCCGCGGGTGCGCGCGTAGGCCTGCGTCGCCACCAGCAGCGATGCGGCCTCGCGGGCCGCCACCACGGCCTGGGCCTGGCCGGCCTCGGCCTGCTCAGAGTCGGCGGCGCGGCGCCACAGCATCGCCACCAGCACGAGCATGACCACGGCCGCCAGCGCGGCCGACAGCGTCAGCAGGCCGCGGATCTTCATCGCCCGGGCGCGCCCCCAGGGGTTGGAGATGGGTGGATCGAGGCCGCCAGCTTGTCGTACCAGGGGTCCACGTGGGTCATCAGGTTCAGCACGCGATGGCGCTGCATGACGCGGCGCCGCGCCTGCACGGCGATCTCGTGCCCGGCCTCCACCGTGAGCCCGGCATCCACCTCGATATGCGCGTCGACGACCACCATGTCTCCCATCTTGCGGGTGCGGATGTCATGGACACCCATGATCCCCGGCGTCTCGACCAGGGTCTGGCGAATGGCCGAGACTTCCTCGTCGTCCACCGCGCGGTCCATCAGGTCGTGCAGCGCATCCCAGCCGAATCCCCAGCCCATCCGCGTGATCATGAAGCCGACGATGGCCGCCGCGATGGGATCGAGGATGGGATAGCCCGCCAGGTTGCCGACGATGCCCAGCCCCACCACCAGCGAGGACGCCGCATCGGAGCGCGCATGCCAGGCGTTGGCCACCAGCATGCTTGACCTGACCCGCTTGGCCACGGTCAGCATGTAGCGGAACAGCAGCTCCTTCGCGGCCAGTGCGCCGCAGGCCACCCACAGCGCGGCCAGGTGCACCTGCGGGATGACGTCCGGCTGCTCCAGCTTGACCGCCGCAGACCACAGCATGCCCAGCCCCACCACCAGCAGCAGCAGGCCCAGCACGAGGGACGCGGCCGTCTCGAAACGCTGGTGCCCGTAGGGATGGTCCGCGTCGGCGTCCTTCTTGCTGTGGTGGCTGGCCAGCAGCACGACGAAGTCCGACACCAGGTCGGACAGCGAATGCACGCCGTCCGCGACCAGGGCCTGCGAGCGCGTCAGCACGCCCGCGACGATCTGCGCCGCCGTCAGCAACAGGTTGACCGCCACGCTGACCCAGGTGCTGCGGGACGCTGCGACGGCGCGCTCGGCTGGCGTGTGCTCGGTGGCTTCCGGGTCGTCGATCAGGGGAAGGTCGGCAGGCACGCGCATCGGACCGGCAAGCGCCGGGAAGTCAGGCTGACGGCATTGTCACCAGCTTGGGCTGCTCGCGCCATGAGGCATGGGCAGCGCGGCCGTGGCGGCCTGCGCGCCCTGCAGGTGGTAGGCCGTATTGGACTTGAACCAATGACCAAAGGATTATGAGTCCTCTGCTCTGACCAACTGAGCTAACGGCCCCCGGGGAGGAGGCGGGATTCTAGTCAGCGTTGGGAGAGTGCCTGGCCGACCATGCGCGACGTGATGTCGACGATCTGGATCATGCGGTCGTAGGCCATGCGCGTCGGGCCGATGACGCCCAGCGTGCCGACCACCTGGCCGTCCACCTCGTAGGGCGCCGACACGATGGACAGTTCCTCATAGGGCACGACCTGGCTCTCGCCGCCGATGTAGATGCGCACGCCCTCGGCGCGGCTGGACGTGTCCAGCAGGCGCATCAGCTGCGTCTTTTGCTCGAACAGGTCGAACAGACGCCGCAGTGACCCCATGTCGTGGCTGAAGTCCTGCACGGTCAGCAGGTTGCGCTCGCCGGAGACGACGACCTGCTCGTCCTGCTGGGCCATCGCCTCGGTGCCGGCCTGCACGGCCGCGCTCATCAGGCCGGCGATCTCGCCGCGCAATGCGTCGACCTCGTGGCGCAGCCGCTCGCGCACGGCCTCCAGCGTCAGGCCGGCGTAGTTGGCATTCAGCCGGTTGCTGGCCTCGGCCAGCTCGCCCTGGCCGAGGTCCTGGGCGGTGAAGATGACGCGGTTCTGCACGTCACCGTCGGGCGACACGAGGATGACCAGCACGCGCCGTTCGCCCAGGCGCAGGAACTCGATGTGGTGGAAGACGCTGGGCTTCTTGGGCGACGTGACGACGCCGACGAAGTTCGACAGGTTGGACAGCATCTGCGCGGCGCTGGCGATGACGCGCTGCGGCTGGTCGGGCTGCAGCTTGGTGGTCTCGACGCCGATGAGGCCGGGCTGGGCCGTCAGCATGGTGTCGACGAACAGGCGGTAGCCGCGCGGCGTCGGGATGCGGCCGGCGCTGGTGTGCGGGCTGGCGATCAGCCCAAGGTCTTCCAGGTCGGCCATCACGTTGCGGATGGTCGCCGGGCTGAGCTCCAGCCCCGAGGCCTTGGACAGCGTGCGCGAACCGACGGGCTGGCCGTCGGCGATATAGCGTTCGACCAGGGTTTTCAGCAGGGATTTGGAGCGCTCATCCAACATGGCTCCATTCTAAGAAACGCCTCGTTTCGCCAATGACGGGCAAAACCCCGTGGTGTAATTTGCCGCATGGCCGAGCGCTTCAGACATGTCGCCATCGTGGGCAAGCATCAGGCGCCAGGCATCAGGCCGGTGCTGGAGGAAATCGCCCATTTCCTGTGCGGCCACGGCCTGGAGGTGTCGCTCGAGGCCGAGACGGCGCTGAACACCGGGCTGACGGGCTATGACGCCCTCTCAAACGACGAACTCGGCAGCCGCTGCGACCTGGCCGTCGTCATCGGCGGCGACGGCACCATGCTGGGCTTTGCCCGCGAGATGGCGCACTACGGCGTGCCGCTGCTGGGCATCAACCAGGGGCGGCTGGGCTTCATCACCGACATCCCCATCGAGCGCTGGCGCGAGTCGCTCGCGCCCGTGCTGGCCGGCGACTATGAAGTGGAGCCGCGCGCGATGCTGGAAGGCGCGGTGCTGCGCGACGGCGAGTCCATCTTCTCGGGCCTGGCGCTGAACGACGTCGTCGTCAGCCGCGGCGGCACGGCGGGCATGGTGGAGCTGAAGATCTCGGTCGGCGAACAGTTCGTCGCCAATATGCGCGCCGACGGCCTCATCGTCGCGTCGCCCACCGGCTCCACGGCCTATGCGCTGTCGGCCGGCGGCCCGCTGCTGCACCCGAGCATCGCCGGCTGGCTGATGGTGCCCATCGCGCCGCACACGCTGTCCAACCGACCCATCGTGCTGCCCGACCTGGGCGAGGTGCGCATGGAGATCGTCGCCGGCCGCGATGCGTCGGTGAACTTCGACATGCAGAGCCTGGCCAGCCTGCTGCACGGCGACACCATCACCGTGAGGCGCAGCCAGCACCAGGTGCGCTTCCTGCATCCCAAGGGCTGGAGCTATTACGCGACGCTGCGTCGCAAGCTCCGCTGGTATCTATGAAGCCCCTCGTCCAACGAGTACGTTGGCCGATCCCCCGAGGGGATGGCGATGCAAGCGGCATTGAGCCGCTTGCACATCGCCCGCGGGCCGGCTTGGGGCGGCCCGGCGCTCGGCCCGCAGTCCCATCCGCATCACGTCTCCCTGCGCAGTAGCCGACTGACATGCTCCGCCACCTCTCCCTCAAGGACTTCGTCATCGTCCCCACGCTGGAGCTCGACTTCGAGCCCGGCTTTGCCGTGCTGACCGGCGAGACCGGCGCGGGCAAGTCCATCCTCATCGACGCGCTGCAGCTGGCCCTCGGCGGCCGGGCCGATGCGGGCGTCGTGCGCGAGGGCGCGGCGCGGGCCGAGATCACGGCGGAGTTCGACACGCCGCCCCATCTGCGCGCCTGGCTGGACGAGGCCGGTTTCGAGAACGACGACGCGCTGCTGCTGCGCCGCGTCGTCGACGCCGCGGGAAAAAGCCGCGCCTGGATCAACGGCGGCGCGGCCACGGCCACGCAGCTGCGCGAGCTGGCCGACCACCTGCTGGACATCCACGGCCAGCACGCCTGGCAAGGCCTGACCCGCCCGGCCGCCGTGCGCGAGCTGCTGGACGGCTTTGCCGGGCTGGACGCGGCGCCGCTGGCGCGCGCCTTCGCCGCCTGGAAGCAGGCGCTGGAGGCGCTGCAGGCGGCCCAGGGCCGGCAGGCCGAGGCGCTGCGCGAACGCGAGCGCCTGGCCTGGCAGATCGGCGAGCTGGACCGCCTGGCGCCGGCCGAGGGCGAATGGGACGAGCTGAACGCCGAGCATGGCCGCCTGTCGCACGGCCAGTCGCTGATCGATTCGGCCCGTTCGGCGCTGGACGCGCTGGACGAGGCCGAACCCAGCGCGCAGTCCCTCACCGCCGGCGCGCTGGACCAGCTGGAGCGCGTGCTCGACCACGACGCCCGCCTGCTGCCCGCCGTGCAGGCGCTGCGCGACGTGCAGGCCCAGCTGGCCGACGCCAGCCACACGCTGGCCGCCTATCTGCACAAGGCCGACCTCGACCCGGCCCGACTCGCTGAACTCGATGAGCGTGTCTCCGCCTGGATGACATTGGCCCGCCGCTACCGCCGCCAGCCGCAGGAGCTGCCGGCGCTGCTGGCGCAGTGGCGCGCCGAACTGGCCGCTCTCGACGCCGCCAGCGACCCGGCCCAGCTGGAAGCCGCGATGGCCGCCGCCCGCAAGGCCTTCGATACCGAAGCCGCCAAGGCCACTCGCGCGCGGCAGGACGCGGCCCCAAAGTTGGCCGCCGCCGTCACGGCCGCGATGCAGCAACTGGGCATGGCCGGCGGCCAGTTCGACATCGCGCTGCAGCCCACCGACGGTCCGCAGAGCTACGGCCTGGAGGCCGCCGAATTCCTCGTCGCCGGCCATGCCGGCAGCACGCCGCGGCCGCTGGCCAAGGTGGCCTCGGGCGGCGAGCTGTCGCGCATCGCGCTGGCCATCGCCGTGACGACCAGCCAGGCCGACGACAGCAACGCGCCGGGCACGCTGATCTTCGACGAGATCGACGTCGGCATCGGCGGCGCGGTGGCCGAGACCGTCGGCCGGCTCATGAAGCAGCTGGGCCGCGAACGCCAGGTCATGGCCGTGACGCATCTGCCGCAGGTCGCCGCCTGCGCCGACCGCCACCTCGTCGTCGCCAAGAGCCTGCAGGACGGCGCCACCGCCAGCCGCGTCGCACCGGTCGCCGGCGAGGCCCGCGTCGCCGAGATCGCGCGCATGCTGGGCGGTGAACGCCTGTCGTCCACCAGCCTCGCGCATGCCCAGGAGATGCTGGCCGCATCCACAACGACAGCCAAGGCGAGGAAGGCCCGGTCATGAACGCCAATCCCGACACCGAACTGCAGGGCGACGTCGTGCTGCTGACCGGCATGTCCGGCGGCGGCAAGTCGGTGGCCATGCATGCGCTGGAGGACGCGGGTTACTTCTGCGTCGACAACCTGCCGGCCGAACTGCTGCTGGACTTCCTGAAGCTGGAAGAGCAGCGCGGTGAGCGCCGCGTCGCCATCGCCGTGGACGTGCGCTCGGCCGGCTCGCTGCCGCTGATGCTGCCGCTGCTGAAGGAGCTGCGCGCCAGCGGCGTGCCGGTGCGCTCCATCTTCCTGGACGCCAGCAACGAAGCGCTGATGCGGCGCTTCTCCGAGACCCGGCGCCCCCATCCGCTGCGCCACCAGGGCCGCGAGACCGGCTTCGGCACGCTGGATGGAGCAGAGGAAGACAAGCATCGCCTGCTGCTGGACGCCATCAAGCTGGAGCGCGAACTGCTGGGCGGGCTGAAGGCCGAGTCCACCGTCATCGACACCAGCCAGTTGCGCCCGGCCCAACTGCGCGCCTGGCTGGGCGACCTCGTCGGGCCCAATGCCAGCAGCCAGCTGACGCTGGTGTTCGAGAGCTTTGCCTTCAAGCATGGCGTGCCCAGCGACGCGGACTTCGTCTTCGATGTGCGCGTGCTGCCCAACCCCTACTACGACCGCGAACTGCGGCCCCTCACGGGTCGCGATGCGCCGGTGGCGGCCTATCTCGCGGCCCAGCCCGAGGTCGGCCTGATGATGGGCCAGATCGCCGGCTTCCTGTCGCGCTGGCTGCCCAATTTCGCGGCCGACCAGCGCAGCTACCTGACGGTCGCCATAGGCTGCACGGGTGGCCAGCACCGCTCGGTCTACCTCGTCGAAATGCTGGCCCGGCAGTTCGGCCATCATGGCCATGTGCTGAAGCGCCACCGCGAACTGGACGCGCGCTGATCCCCTGCTGACAGCTCGGGCTGGGGCGTCGTCCGACAGCGCCAGGCCCGCCGACCTCCTATGCTGCACGCCGTGAATTTCTTCTCCCGCACGCTGGCCGCGCTCTGCATCGCGCTGGCCGCCTCTTTCTCGCAGGCCGCCCCGTCCGAGCCACCTCCCGCCGAGCAACTGCGCCTGCCGGTCAATGCCAAGCATGTCATCGTCGTGGATGACGCGACCGGCAAGGTGCTGATGGCGCGCGACGCCGATGCCGTCGTGCCCATCGCGTCGCTGACCAAGCTGCTGACGGCCATGGTCGTGCTCGACGCCAAGCTCGACCCCAACGAGAAGCTGCGCATCAGCGACGACGACGTCGACACGCTCAAGCACAGCAAGTCGCGCGTGCGCGTCGGCACGCAGATGACGCGCCAGGCCGCGCTGGAGATGGCGCTGATGGCTTCCGAGAACCGCGCCGCGGCCGCGCTGGCGCGCACCTTCCCCGGCGGCGAGGCCGGCTTCGTGAAGGCCGTGCACGCCAAGCTGCGCGAGCTGGGCCTGAGCCGCACGTCCATCGCCGAGCCCACCGGCCTGTCGCCGGCCAACACGTCGACGGCCACCGAGATGGCCGCCATCACCGCCGCCGCGGCGCGCTACCGCGAGATCGAGCGCATCACCAGCGCGAAGAAGGCCAAGGTGCCGGTGGACGGCAAGCCTCGCGAGATCCGCAACACCAACCGCCTGGTGGGCGCCAAGGGCTGGAACATCCGCGTCTCCAAGACCGGCTACACCGAGGAGGCCGGCCGCTGCCTGGCCATGCGCATCCTGAACGGCAAGCGGCCCATCACCGTCGTGCTGCTGGACGCCGACGGCTCGGCCAACCGGCTGCGCGACGCGTCGCTGATCCGCAAGTCGCTGGCCCGCCAGGCCCCCTGAGGCCGGGCCTTCAGCTCTCCTCGATGAGCTTCTTCAGCGGCGCGGGCAGCGCATAGCTGGCGAGTTTCTCCCGCGCGACCCAGGTGCCGCCGGGAACCATGCCCTCCGGCGCCTCGGCGCGCAGCGTGTGCAGCACCCAGTCGAAATGCGTCAGCGCATGCTGGATGCGCGGCAGCGTCTCGGGCGCGCCGCCCGGCAGCGCGGCGCGCGCACTGGCCTCGTCGTCGAACATCGGCAGCGTCCACAGCCCGGCCCAGACGCCGGTCTCCGGACGCTGCGTCAGCAGGACCTGGCCCTGCTTCTCCACCCACAGCCACCAGTTCTCGCGCCGGCCGCGCTTGAGCTTCCTCGTCTTGACGGGATAGCGCGCCGGGTCGCCTTCGTGCTGGCCGCGGCACATGGGCTGCACGGGGCAGATCAGGCAGTCAGGCGAGCGTGCCGAGCAGACCGTCGCGCCCAGGTCCATCAGGCCCTGCGTGTAGCGGTCCACGTCCTGCTCGGGCAGCAGCTCGGTCGCGCGGTCCCACAGCCTCTTCTCGGCGGCGCTGCTGGCGAGGTCGCCGTCGAAGGCCAGCACGCGCGACAGCACGCGCTTCACGTTGCCGTCCAGGATGGCGACGCGCTCGCCGAAGCAGAAGGCCGCGATGGCCGCCGCCGTCGAGCGGCCGATGCCTGGCAGCGTCTGCAGGCCCGCCGCGTTGCGCGGGAACTCGCCGCCATGCAGCTCGGCCACGGCCTTGGCGCAGGCGTGCAGGTTTCGCGCGCGGCTGTAATAGCCCAGGCCGGCCCACTGCGCCAGCACCTCGTCCAGCGTCGCCGCGGCCAGGTCCGTCACCTGGGGCCAGCGGGCCAGGAAGCGTTCGTAGTAGCCCAGCACCGTCGCCACCTGCGTCTGCTGCAGCATGACCTCGGACAGCCAGACGCGATAGGGGTCGCGCGTGTTCTGCCAGGGCAGCGTGTGGCGGCCATGGCGCTTCTGCCAGGCGACGACCGTCTTACCGAAATCCTCGATCAACGCTTCTGACATGACGGGCAGAAGAAGGTGGAGCGCTGGCCCTGCACGATGCGCCTGATGGCCGTGCCGCAGCGCCTGCAGGGCTCGCCCTCGCGGCCGTAGACCTGGGCCTGCATCTGGAAGCTGCCGGCCACGCCATGTGCATCGCGGAAGTCGCGCAGCGTCGTACCGCCGGCCTGCAGTGCCTGGCCCAGCACGGTACGCACGGCCAGTGCGAGCCTGTCGGCGCGCGGGCGACTGAGCTTGCCGGCCGGCAGGCGCGGGTCGATGCCGGCCATGAACAGCGCCTCGCAGGCGTAGATGTTGCCGGCGCCGACGACGATGTCGCCCGCCAGCAGCGCCTGCTTGATGGACACGCGCCGGCCGCTCAGAGCGGCGTGCAGGTGCAGGCCGTCGAAGCGCTCGTCGAAGGGCTCCAGGCCGAGGCCGCCCAGCAGCGTCGCCACCGGCTCGGCATCCAGCGCCGCGGCCCAGACGACGGCGCCGAAGCGCCGTGGGTCGGTCAGCCGCAGCAGGCCGCGGTCGGTGTGCAGGTCGAAATGGTCGTGCGCGCCGGGCGCCGGTGTGGTTTCAAGAAACGCCAGCGAGCCGGACATGCCCAGGTGCATCAACAAACCGCCGCTGTCTTCGAGCGGAAGCCACAAATATTTACCCCGTCTTTGCACGTCGCCGACGCGGCTGCCGAGCAGGGTTTCGGGGTCCACGCCGATGGGCCAGCGCAGCGGTTTTCCCAGGCGCAGGCCGGTCACCCGGGCTCCCTGGATGGCGCTCGCAAAGCTGCGGCGCGTGACTTCGACTTCGGGCAACTCGGGCATGAGGGCGAAATCATAATCAGCGTCTGTTTTCGGAGCCGGAATGCCGTTCATCCTTCGCCGCGCCGCCTGCGCCGCCGCCCTGCTCGTGGGCCTGCAAGTCCACGCCCAGCAGGACTCCACGCCACTGACCAATTCGGCGATGGACGCGCCGCTGTTCTATCAACTGCTGATCGGCGAGCTGGAGCTGGGCAACGGCCAGGCCGGCGTGGCCTTCCAGGTGCTGCTGGACGCCGCGCGCCGCACCGGCGACGAGGCGCTGTTCAAGCGCGTCGTCGACATCGCCATCCAGGCCCGCGCCGGCGACCAGGCCCTGCTGGCCGCGCGCGCCTGGGGTGAGACCGTGCCCACGTCGGCCGAGGCGCAGCAGACCGTCGTGCAATTGCTGGCGCTGTTGAACAAGCCCGCCGAGGTGCCGCAGCCGCTGCGCGCGCTGCTGCGCCTGTCGCCGGCCGACCAGCGCCAGGGGCTGCTCGTCGCCCTGCCCCGCCTATTCCAGCGCTCGCCCGACCCCAAGGCCGTGCTGACGGCGCTGGCCCCCGTGCTGCAGGCCCAGACCGGCGACCTCAAGCCCGCCGCCATCTTCACCGAGGCGCGGCTGGCCATCAACGCCGGCGAGAACGCCCGCGCGCTGACGCTGACCCGCGAGTTGCAGAAGGCCCTGCCCGACGGCGACGACGCGATGCAGCTCGCCATCGACCTGATGCCCGCCGAACCGCAGGCCGAGGCGCTCGTCGTCGAGCGCCTGAAGGCCCGGCCCGACCAGCACGGCCTGCGCCAGGCCTATGCCCGCGCCCTCGTGAAGGCGCAGCGCCCGGCCGAGGCGGCGCGCGAGTTCCGCCTGCTGACCGAGGCCACGCCCGACAACCCGGCCGTCTGGCTGGCGCTCGGCGCGCTGGAGCTGGATCTCAAGCATGTGCCCGCCGCCGAGGCCGCGCTGCGCGCGGCGCTGAAGCAGCTGGACACGCCGGCCGCCGGCAGCGATGCCGACATCAAGGCCCGTGCGGAGGGCCGCCAAAGCGCCTGGCTGATGCTGTCGCAGGCGGCCGAGCAGCGCGGAGACCTGAAGGCCGCCGACGCCGCGCTGCAGAAGGTGGACGGCTCCGGCCTGGACGTGCGCTTCCGCCGCGCCAGCCTGCTGGCCCGCCAGGGCAAGCTGGCTGAAGGTCGCAAGCTGCTGCATCCGGCCGCCGACGCAGACGATGCCGACGCGCGCGCCGGCCTGCTCGCCGAGGCCCAGCTGCTGCGCGAGCACCGCGACTACGCCGGCGCCTTCGCCGCCCTGAAGGCCGCGAGCGAGCGCTTCAAGGACGACACCGACCTGATCTACGAGCAGGCCATGATGAGCGAGAAGCTCAATCGCCCGGACGAGATGGAGAAGCTCCTGCGCCGCGTCATCGAGCTCAAGCCCGACCATCACCACGCCTACAACGCGCTGGGTTACTCGCTGGCCGATCGCAATGTGCGCCTGCCGGAGGCCAAGGAGCTCATCGAGCGCGCACTGAAGCTCGCGCCGGGCGAGTCCTTCATCGTCGACAGCCTGGGCTGGGTCGAGTACCGCCTCGGCAACCTGCCCGAAGCCGCCAAGCTGCTGCGCCAGGCCTACGCGGGCCGACCCGACGCCGAGATCGCCGTGCACCTCGGCGAAGTGCTGTGGGTCAGCGGCGCGCAGGACGAAGCCCGCAAGCTGTTCGCCGAAGCCGCGCAGCGCGAGCCTGACAACGAAGCGTTGCGCGAGACGCTGGGCCGCTTGAAGGTGAAGCTTTGAGGTTTGCGGCTCTCACCCTCGCGCTGGCGCTGGCCGGCTGCGCGCAACTGCCCAAGGCCCCGTCCACTGCGCCCGACGAAGCCCATCTCAGCGGTCGCCTCAGCGTCACCGTCGCCGGCACCGTGCACAACCGCGGCAGTGGCGGCGCGGCCAGCTTCGAGTTGTTCGGCGACCCGCAGGCCGGCCGGCTGGAGCTGACGTCGCCGCTGGGCACGCTGATCGCCCGCGCGACCTGGCGGCCCGGCTTCGTGTCGCTGCAGACACCCGACGGCGAGCGCCGCTTCGACGATCTCGACTCGCTGACGCGCGAGATGCTCGGCGAAACCGTGCCCGTGCCCGCGCTGTTCGACTGGCTCAAGGCCCGACCCTGGCCCGCCGCACCGCACCAGAAGACGGCCAACGGCTTTGAGCAGCTGGGCTGGCGCATCGAGCCCAAGCTGCCCGCCCTCGTCGCCACGCGCCTGGGCGAGCCCGTGGTCACGCTGCGTGCCCGGCTGGACGGCGGCGAATGAAGGCCCTCCACGACCTGGCCGCACCGGCCAAGCTGAATCTCTTCCTGCACATCGTCGGCAAGCGGGCCGACGGCTATCACCTGCTGCAGTCGGTCTTCGTGCTCATCGACTGGGCCGACACGCTGCATGTGGAACTCCGCAGCGACGGCCTGCTGCGGCGGCACGACGTGCTCGGCGGCGACCTCCCCGCCGACGACCTCTGCCTGCGCGCCGCCCGGCTGCTGCAGGCGGAAACCGGCTGCACGCTGGGCGCCGACATCCATCTGGAGAAACGCCTGCCCGCCGGCGCCGGCATGGGCGGTGGCTCGTCCGACGCGGCGACGACGCTGCTCTCGCTGAACCGGCTGTGGGACCTGCGCCTGCCGCTGGAGCGCCTGCTGGCGCTGGGCCTGAAGCTGGGCGCCGACGTGCCCTTCTTCCTCGGCGGCGGCCCGGCCTTCGTCGAGGGCATCGGCGAGATCCTGCATCCGATCACGCTGCCCGAGCAGCGCTTCGCCGTCGTCAAGGGCCCTGCCGGACTGGCGACCAAGGACATCTTTTCAAGCGAACTCTTGGCAAGGTCCGAAAACCTGGCTATAGTCGCGGGCTTTCCCGCCTCGGCAGGAACTGCAGGACAAATCTGCAAGGGCTTTGGTCAAGACTTCGGTCGCAACGACCTGCAGCCCGCGGCAGAAGCGATCAGCAGTGACGTTCGAGACGCGATCGCCCTGATGTCGAAGCAATTCGGCAACGCCCGGATGACGGGCTCGGGCGCTGCGGTGTTCTCGCTACTGGGTTCCAAGCTCAGCGAGGCAGGAGAAGATGGCAAGGACGACCAGTCCCTGGCGACATTGCTGAAGGCTCAGCCTTCAGGGTGGACCGGTCGAATCTGCCGCAGCCTGGCTCAACATCCGCTTAGCGGTTGGGCCGACTGAGAAGGTTTTAGGGTTCGGCCGCCAGGCCGGGTCCTGTGTAGGGGAGTCGCCAAGTTGGTCAAGGCATCGGATTTTGATTCCGACATGCGAGGGTTCGAGTCCTTCCTCCCCTGCCAGATTCTTTTGATACTTCGCTGAACCGGCGCGCCTTCAGCGAGCCACTGACTGATCCAGAGGCTCCAAGTGCTGCTCAACACGGTTCTCTTCACCGGCAACGCGAACCCGGTCCTCTCCCAGGAAATCGCCACCCATCTCGGCCTCGAGCTGGGCAAGGCCGTCGTCGGCCGTTTCTCCGACGGTGAAGTCACCGTCGAGATCCAGCAGAACGTGCGCGCCCGCGACGTCTTCGTCATCCAGCCCACCTGCGCGCCGACGAACGAGAACCTGATGGAGCTGCTGATCATGGCGGATGCCCTGAAGCGTTCCAGCGCCCGCCGCATCACCGCCGTCATCCCCTACTACGGCTACGCCCGCCAGGACCGCCGCCCGCGCTCGACGCGCGTGCCGATCTCGGCCAAGGTCGTCGCCAACTGCCTGGAAACCGTCGGCGTCGAGCGCGTGCTGACGATGGACCTGCACGCCGACCAGATCCAGGGCTTCTTCGACATCCCGGTCGACAACATCTACGCATCGCCCGTGCTGCTGTCGGACCTGAAGAGCCGCAACTACAGCAACCTGGTGGTCGTTTCGCCCGACGTCGGCGGCGTGGTGCGCGCCCGCGCGCTGGCCAAGCAGCTGGGCTGCGACCTGGCCATCATCGACAAGCGCCGCCCGGCCGCCAACGTGTCCGAAGTGATGCACGTCATCGGCGACATCGACGGCCGCAACTGCGTGATCATGGATGACATGATCGACACCGCCGGCACGCTGGTGAAGGCGGCCGAGGTGCTGAAGGCCCGCGGCGCCAAGAGCGTCTTCGCCTATTGCACCCACCCCATCCTGTCCGGCCCGGCCATCGAGCGCATCGCCGGTTCGCAGCTGGACGAGGTCGTCATCACGAACACCATCCCGCTAACCGACGCCGCCAAGGCCTGCAAGAAGATCCGTCAGCTGTCGGTGGCCTTCCTGTTTGCCGAGACCATCCGCCGCATCTCTGACGGCGAGTCGGTCACGTCCCTCTTCTCCGAGCAGAACAACAACTTCTGATCGGATTTCGTCGCAGCTGAAAGGCTGCATTTCCCAACGGTGCCTGGTCGCGGGTGCCGTTTCTCTTTTTGGAGAAAACCATGAAGTTTGTCGCCTTCGAGCGCAAGTTGCAGGGGACCGGAGCGAGCCGCCGCCTGCGTGTGGCCGGCAAGGTGCCGGGTATCGTTTACGGCGCCGGCGAGCCCGCTCTGATCGAACTCGATCACAACGCGCTGTACCACGCCCTCAAGAAGGAAGCCTTCCACAGCTCCCTGCTGGACATGGAGCTGAACGGCGCCGTGACGCAGGTCCTGCTGCGTGACTTCCAGATGCATCCCTACAAGCCGCAAGTCCAGCACATCGACTTCCAGCGCGTGGACGCCACCACCAAGATCACGAAGAAGGTGCCCCTGCACTTCGTCGGCGAAGAGAACTCGCCGGCCGTGAAGACCGACAAGAACACGGTCAACCACGTCATCACCGAGCTGGAAATCACCTGCCTGGCCCAGCAACTGCCCGAGTTCATCGAGGTGGACCTGTCCGGCCTGACCGCCGGCCACTCGCTGCATGTCAACGACCTGAAGATCCCCGCTGGCATCAAGGTCGTCACGCACGGCAAGCCGAACCCGGTCGTCGCGACGCCCGTCGCGCCGGTGGCTGAGGAAATCGTCGTCGCCGCCGCGCCGGTCGACGATGGCAAGGGCAAGAAGAAGGGCAAGAAGTAACTCTTGCTGGCTTCACGCCAAGACGAAGGGCTCCGCAAGGAGCCCTTTTTATTTCCTCAGGCCGGCGGCAGCCGTCCGCCCAGGTTCTTCAGCAGCACGCTGGCCGCCACGAGCTGGCGGTTGCGCGAGCTCAGCAGGCTGCTTTCGGCCGACAGCAGCGAGGCCTGGGCCGAGCTGACGTCCAGATAGCTGACGGTGCCGGCGCGGTACTGCGCCATGACGATGTCGAGGTTGGCCTGTGCCGCCTCGAAGGCGTCGCGTTGCAACGCGAGCGCCGCGCCGGATTCGGCAAAGTCCACGAGGTTGTCCTCGACCTCCTGGAAGGCCGTCAGCACGACCTGGCGGTAGTTGGCCGTGGCCGCATCGGCGGACGCGCGGGCTTGGTCGGATGCGAGGCGGCGCTGGCCGCCGTCGAAGAGGGGCTGCGCGATGGCCGCGCCGATGCTCCACAACAGGTTGGGCGCGGACACGAGATGGGACCATGACGCGCCGCGGTAGCCGGCGCTGGCGGACAGGTCCAGCGACGGGAAGAAGGCCGCGTCGGCGATGCCGATCTGCGCATAGGCCGCGACCTGCCTGGCGCGGGCCGCGGCGATGTCCGGCCGCTGCGCCAGCACCGTGGACGGCACCAGCTCCGGCACAGGCGGCAGCTCGGGCAGGCGCGCATCGGCGGGCAGCTGGAACTGGCCCGGCAACTTGCCGAGCTGGGCGGCGAGGGAATGCTCCAGCTGGGCGCGCTGGCTGCGCATGTCGCTGAGCTGGGCCTGCACATTGCGCAGCTGCGTGCGGGCCTGCAGCACGTCGGTCTGCGCGACGACGCCGCTGGCGTAGCGCAGCTGCGTCAGCTCCAGCGCGCGCTGGTTGGCGGCCGCCGTGCGCACCAGCAGCGCCTGCTGGGCGTCGGCGGTGCGCAGTGAGAAATAGGTCTGCGTCAGCGTGGCCTGGGCGGACAGGCGCAGCGCGGCCAGGTCGGCCTGGCTGGCCTGGTAGCTGGCGCCGGCGGCCTTGATGCCTTCGGCCAGGCGCCCCCAGAGGTCCACCTCCCAGGCCGCGTTGGCGGTCAGGGAGTTGCTGGTGGACACGTTGCGCTGGGCGTTGTTGTTCTCGGCGTTCGCGGACCGCGTCGTGCCGGCACCGACGGACAGCGTCGGCCAGATGGCCGAGCCGCTGGCCTTCAGCACGGCGCGGGCCGACGCGACCTGGGCCAGCGCCGCGGCGAGGTTCTGGTTGCCGACGACGAGCTCGGCCTGCAGGCCGTCGAGCACCGGGTCCTTGAACAGCGTCCACCAGGCCTCGGGCACGGCGACGTTGCTGGCGGCCTCACGCTGCCAGTCGGTGGAGCCACGGAAGGCGGCGGGCGGCGCGGGTTCGGCGGGCGGGTGCTGCGACGTCACGGCGCAGCCAGCCAGCAGCAGGGCCAGCAGAGCCAGCGTCGAGGGGGCGAGTGCGGTCTTGGGCATGGTTCAGTTCGCGGCCTGCAGGACCGGCGCCGTGCGGACCGGCACGCGCTTGCGCCGGCTGAGCCGGTCCATGCAGCAGAACACGACGGGCGTGGTGTAGAGGGTCAGCAGCTGGCTCAGCAGCAGGCCGCCGACGATGGAGATGCCCAGTGGCACGCGCAGCTCGGCGCCTTCGCCATGGCCCAGGGCCAGCGGCACGGCGCCGAAGACGGCGGCCACGGTCGTCATCAGGATGGGCCGCAGCCGCAGCAGCGCGGCGCGGTAAATGGCCGCGCCCGAGCCGAGTTGCGAGCCGCGGGCCTCGGCCGCGCGTCGCGCCGACAGCGCGAAGTCCAGCATCATGATGGCGTTCTTCTTGACGATGCCGATCAGCAGGATCACGCCGATCAGCGCAATAATGGTGAAGTCGGTCTTGAACAGCATCAGCGCCAGCAGCGCACCGACGCCGGCCGACGGCAGCGTCGACAGGATGGTGATGGGGTGGATGAGGCTCTCGTAAAGCATGCCCAGCACCAGGTAGATGGTGACGATGGCCGCGAGGATGAGCAGGGGCTGGGACTTCAGCGACGCCTGGAAGGCCTGGGCCGTGCCCTGGAAGCTGCCGCGCACGGACGTCGGCGCGCCGCTGCCGGCGACGGCGTCGTTGATGGCCGTGACGGCATCTGACAGCGAGGCGCCCTCCGCTAGGTTGAAGCTGATGGTGCTGGCCGGCGTGCCGCTCTGGTGGTTCACCGCCAGCGGCGTGTTGGTCGTCTCCACGCGCGCCACCGCCGACAGCGGCACCTGCTGGCCCGTGCCGCTGGTCAGCATCAGCCGGTCCAGCGTCTGCGGGCTCTGCAGCCATTCGGGCGCCAGCTCCATGACGACGCGGTACTGGTTCAGCGGGTTGTAGATGACGCCCACCTGGCGCTGGCCGAAGGCGTTGTTCAGCGTGGTGTCGAAGGCGCTCATCGTGATGCCGAGGCGGGCTAGCGCATCGCGGTCGACGACGAGCGAGGTCTGCGTGCCCTTGTCCTGCTGGTCGGTGTTGACGTCGGTGATCTCGGGCACGTCGGTCAGCGCGCGGCGGATGCGCGGCTCCCAGGTGCGCAGGTCCTCCAGGCTGTCGGACTGCAGCGTGTACTGCAGCGACGCGTTGGCCTGGCGGCCGCCGATGCGGATGTCCTGCACCGGCGCCATGAAGAGGTTGGCGCCCGGCACCTTGGCGAGCTTGCCGCGCAGCCGGTTCATGACGGCGTCGATGCTCTCCCTGCGCTCGGCCTGGGGCTTCAGGCTGATGAACATGTTGGCGCTGTTGCGCTGGCCGCCACCGGTGAAGCCGGTCACGTTGGCCACGGCCGGGTCGGCGCGCACGATGTCTTGGAAGGTGCGCAGCTTGCCCTGCATGGACTGGAAGGAACTCGCCTGGTCGGCCTGCACGCCGCCGATCATCAGCCCCGTGTCCTGCTGCGGGAAGAAGCCCTTGGGGATGGTCAGGTAGAGATGCACGTTCAGCGCGACGACGCCGGCCAGCACCAGCAGCGCGACGGGCTGGTGGCGCAGCGTCCAGCGCAGCGAGCGGCGGTAGCCGTGCATCAGCGCGTGTTGCAGGCCGGCCAGGCGCCGGGCGAAGCGCCCCGACGTCTTCGCCTCGGCATGGGCCTTCAGCAGCGTGGCGGCCATCATCGGCGTCGTCGTCAGCGACACGACCATGGACACGAGGATGGCCACCGACAGCACGACGGCGAACTCGCGGAACAGCCGGCCGACGATGCCGCCCATGGCCAGGATGGGGATGAAGACGGCGATCAGGCTCAGCGAGATGGAGACGACGGTGAAGCCGATCTCGCGCGCGCCCTGCAGCGCCGCCTCGCGCGGCGCCATGCCGCGCTCGATGTGGCGCGAGATGTTCTCCAGCACGACGATGGCGTCGTCGACGACGAAGCCGGTGGCCACCGTCATCGCCATCAGCGACAGGTTGTCGATGCTGTAGCCCAGCAGGTACATGACGCCGAAGGTGCCGGCCAGCGACACCGGCACGGCCACGGCCGGCAGCAGCGCGGCGCGCAGCCGCCGCAGGAAGATGAAGACGACGACGATGACGAGCCCGAAGGAGATGGCCAGCGTGCGCTGCACCTCGACGATGCTGCCGCGGATGGTGGCCGTGCGGTCCATCACCACGTCGACGTTGATGGCCGGCGAGATGGACGCGCGCAGCCGCGGCAGCAGGCCGCGCACGGTGTCGACGGTCTCGATGATGTTGGCGCCGGGCGCCTTGTTCAGGATCAGCAGCACCGCCTGGCGGCCGTTGGCCAGGCCGTCGTTGCGCAGGTCCTGCACGCTGTCGTCGACCTGGGCCACGTCGCGCAGGTGCACCGCGGCGCCGTTGCGGTAGCTGATGACCAGCGGCGCGTACTCGGCGGCCGTCTTGGCCTGGTCGTTGGCGGCGATCTGCCAGTTGCGGTCGCCGTCTTCCAGCTGGCCCTTGGGCCGGTTGGCGTTGGTGGCGACGACGGCGGCGCGCACCTGGTCCAGCGAGATGCCTTGCGAGGCCAGCTTGTTCGGGTCCAGCTCGATGCGCACGGCCGGCAGCGCGCCGCCGCCCACCGTCACCTGGCCGACGCCGTCCACCTGCGACAACCGCTGCGCGAGCACGGTGGACGCGGCGTCGTACATCTGGCCGCGCGTCAGCGTGTCGGACGTCAGCGCGACGATCATGATGGGCGCGTCGGCCGGGTTGACCTTGCGGTAGCTCGGGTTGCTGGGCATGCCGCTGGGCAGCAGCGCGCGCGACGCGTTGATGCCGGCCTGCACGTCGCGCGCGGCGCTGTCGATGCTGCGGCTGAGGTCGAACTGCAGCGTGATGCGCGAGCTGCCGAGCGACGACGACGACGTGATCTCGGTGACGCCGGCGATGCTGCCCAGCGTGCGCTCCAGCGGCGTGGCGACGGTGGCGGCCATGGTGTCGGGGCTGGCGCCGGGCAGCGAGGCGCTGACGGAGATCGTCGGGAACTCGACCTGCGGCAGCGGCGCGATGGGCAGCAGCAGGTAGGCGATGGCCCCGGCCAGCGCGATGCCGCAGGTGATCAGCGCCGTGCCGATGGGGCGCTCGATGAAGACGCGCGACAGGTTCACGCCGCGGCCCCTTCCTCACGCTGCGGCTTGCGGCCCCGCTTCAGCCGTGCGGCGATCGCCGAGAAGCCGAGGTAGATGACCGGCGTCGTGAAGAGTGTGAGCAGCTGGCTGACGATGAGCCCGCCCACCATGACCACGCCCAGCGGATGGCGCAGCTCGCTGCCGACGCCGGTGCCCAGCATCAGCGGCAGCGCGCCCAGCAGCGCGGCCATCGTCGTCATCAGGATGGGCCGGAAGCGCGTCATCGCCGCCTGGTGGATGGCGTCGCGCGGCTTCATCTGCTGGTCGCGCTCGGCCTCCAGCGCGAAGTCGATCATCATGATCGCGTTCTTCTTGACGATGCCGATCAGCAGCACCACGCCGATGATGGCGATGATGTCCAAGTCCAGCCTGAACAGCAGCAGCGCCAGCAGGGCGCCCAGGCCGGCCGACGGCAGCGTGGACAGGATGGTCAGCGGGTGGATGGTGCTTTCGTACAGCACGCCCAGCACGATGTACATCGTCACGATGGCCGCGAGGATGAGCAGCAGCGTGCTCGTGAGGGACGCCTGGAAGGCCAGCGCCGCGCCCTCGAAGCGCGTCTCCACGCTGAGCGGCAGCTGCAGCGCATCGACCTCGGCGCGGATGGCCTTGACCGCCTCGCCCAGCGACGCGCCCGGCGCGAGGTTGAAGGACACCGTCGAAGACGGGAACTGCGCCACATGGTTGACGGCCAGCGGCGCCAGCCGTTCACTGAAGCGCGCCACCGAACTCAGCGGCACCTGCGTACCGTTCGCGCCCGGCACGTAGAGGCGCTGCAGGCCGTCCAGGCCCTCGCGGAAGTCGCGCGCCACCTCCAGCACGACGCGGTACTGGTTGCTCTGCGTGAAGATGGTGGAGATCAGCCGCTGGCCGAAAGCGCTGTACAGCGCGCTGTCGATGGCCGACACGCTGACGCCGAGGCGCCCCGCCGCGTCGCGGTCGATGTCGACAAAAGCCTGCAGGCCCTGCTCCTGCTGGTCGCTGGCCACGTCGGCGATCTGGTGCAGGCCGCGCAGCCGCTCGAGAACGGCGGTGGTCGAGCGGCTCAGCTCGGCGGCGTCGGGCGAACTCAGCGTGAACTGGTACTGCGTCTTGGCGATGCGGTCCTCGATGGTCAGGTCCTGCACCGGCTGCAGGTAGAGCGAGATGCCGGGCTCCTCGGCGGCCGCATCGGCCAGGCGGCGGGCCACCTCGGCGGCGCTCTCGCCGCGCGTCTCCTTGGGCTTCAGGCTGATTTGCAGCCGGCCCTGGTTCAGCGTCGTGTTGCCGCCGTCCACGCCGATGAAGGACGACACGCTCTGCACGGCCGGGTCCTTCAGCACGCGCTCGGCGATGCGCTGCTGGTGCTCGGCCATGGCGCCGAAGGAGACCGACTGCGCGGCCTCGGTGATGCCCTGGATCTGGCCGGTGTCCTGCACCGGGAAGAAGCCCTTGGGCACCAGCAGGTAGAGCACGCCGGTCAGCGCCAGCGTCGCGACGAAGACGATCAGCGTCGCGGCCTGGCGGTCCAGCACCCAGTTCAGCATGCGGCCGTAGGCGGCGATGGTGCGGTCGAAGGCCTGGCCGACGGCGCGCCAGACGCGGCCATGGTCCTCGGGATGCTCGTGCTTCAGCAGCCGCGCGCACATCATCGGCGTCAGCGTCAGCGACACGAAGGCCGAGATCAGGATGGACACGGCCAGCGTGATCGCGAACTCGTGGAACAGCCGGCCGACGACGTCGCCCATGAACAGCAGCGGGATCAGCACGGCGATCAGCGAGACCGTCAGCGAGATGATGGTGAAGCCGATCTGCTGCGAGCCGGTCTGCGCGGCTTCGTAGGCGCTGACCGATTCACCGCCCTCTTCCATGTGCCGCGCGATGTTCTCGATCATGACGATGGCGTCGTCCACCACGAAACCCGTGGAGATGACGAGCGCCATCAGCGTCAGGTTGTTGATCGAGAACCCCGCCATGTACATGACGCCGAAGGTGCCCACCAGCGACACCGGCACCGCGACGGCCGGGATGACGGTGGCCGGCAGGCTGCGCAGGAAGACGAAGATGACGCCGATGACCAGCACGACGGCGAACAGCAGCTCGTGCTGCACGTCGGTGACCGAGGCGCGGATGGTCGTCGTGCGGTCGGACAGCACGTGCACGTCCAGCGACGCCGGCAGGCTGGCCTGCAGCTGCGGCAGCACGGCGCGCACGCGGTCCACCGTCTCGATGACGTTGGCGCCCGGCTGGCGCTGCACGTTCAGGATGACGGCCGACGTCGAGGCCTTGCCGGCCTGGCCGGCCCAGGCCGCCAGGCGCAGGTTCTCGGCGTCGTCGACGAGCCGGGCCACGTCGCGCAGCCGCACCGGGTTGCCTCCTCTGTAGGCGATGACGAGGCTGGCGTACTCGTCGGCGCTCTTCAGCTGGTCGTTGGCGTCCAGCGTGGACGCGCGCAGCGGCCCGTCGAAGCTGCCCTTGGACTGGTTGACGTTGGCCGCGGAAATGGCCGTGCGCACGTCGTCGATGGACATGCCCAATGTGGCCAGCGCGCCCGGGTCGGCCTGGATGCGCACGGCCGGCCGCCGGCCGCCCGCGATGCCGACGAGACCCACGCCCGGCACCTGCGAGATCTTCTGCGCGAGGCGACTCTCCACCAGGTCGTTCACGCGCGTGATCGGCAGCGTCGTGGAGCTGATGGCGATGGTCAGCACCGGCGCGTCGGCCGGGTTGACCTTGCTGTAGACCGGCGGCATCGGCAGGTCGGTGGGCAGCAGGTTGCTGCCGGCATTGATGGCCGCCTGCACCTCCTGCTCGGCCACGTCCAGCCCGAGGCTGAGCTCGAAGCGCAGCGTGATGACGGAGGCGCCGCCCGAGCTGGTGGACGACATCTGCGCCAGGCCCGGCATCTGGCCGAACTGGCGCTCCAGCGGCGCGGTGACGGAGGACGTCATCACGTCGGGGCTGGCGCCGGGATAGAGCGTCGTGACCTGGATGGTGGGGTAGTCCACCTCCGGCAGGGCCGACACCGGCAGCAGCCGGTAGGCCAGCGCGCCGGCCAGCACGATGGCCAGCATCAGCAGCGAAGTGGCCACCGGCCGCGCGATGAACAGGCGTGACGGGTTCATGGCCCGCGCCTCATTGCGACGCGGCGGAGGCCGGCGCCGAGGCGCCATGCTGGCGCCTGTGCGCGCGCTCGCCGCGGCCACCCGGCGCGGAAGCACCGCCCGCCGGCGCCTTGATGACCTCGGCCTTGCCGCCGTCGCGCAGGCGGTCGGCGCCGTCGGTGACGACCTGCTCGCCGGGCTTGAGTTCGCCCTGCACCGCCGTGGCGTCGCCATCGCTCGCGAGCACCTTCACACGCCGCAGCGCGACCGTGCCGTCGGCAGCGGCGTAGACGAAGGTGCCCGGCACGCCGCGCTGCACGGCCGCGGTCGGCACGACGAGCACATCCGTCAGCGTGTCCAGCTGCAGGCGCACGTTGACGAACTGGTTGGGGAAGAGGCTGCCGTCCTTGTTGTCGAACAGCGCCTTGACCTTGATGGTGCCGGTCGTCGCGTCGATGGCGTTGTCGGTGCTGGCCACGCGGCCGTCGGCGAGCTGCGTGCGGCGCTCGCGGTCCCAGGCCTGCACGGGCAGGGCCTGCTTGTCGCGCAGCTGCTGGCGGATGCGCGCCAGCCGCTCGTCCGGCACGGCGAAGACGACGGCCGCCGGCTGCGTCTGCGCGATGCTGAGAAGGCCGTTGGCGTCGCTGGGCGTGACGTTGTTGCCGAGGTCGGCCTGCTTCAGGCCGGCCTGGCCGGCGATGGGCGCCGTCACGCGCGTGTAGGAGAGCTGCAGCTTCGCGTTGTCCACGGCCGCCTTGTCGGACAGCAGCGTCGCCTCCAGCTGGCGCACCAGCGCCTGCTGCGTGTCGAGCTGCTGGCGCGGCGCGGCCTCCTTGGCGACGAGATCCTTGTAGCGGGCCAGGTCGGCGCGGGCGTTCTCCAGCTGGGCCTGGTCGCGCGCCAGCGTGGCCAGGGCCTGGTCGCGGGCGATCTCGTAGGGCCGGGGGTCGATCAGGGCCAGCAGCTGGCCGGCCTTCACCGGCTGCCCTTCCTGGAAGTAGATGGCCTTCAGCTCGCCGCTCACCTTGGCCCGCACGACGGCGGTGTTGGCCGACGCGATGCTGCCGAGGGCGTCGACGACGACGGCCATGTCGCGCTTCTGCACAGTGGCCACCGTGACCGGCTGCGGCCCGCTGCGGCCGAAACGACCGCCGGCCGACCGGCCGCTCGCGCCCGAGGCCGCCGAGGGGGGGCCTTCGGGACCGCTGCCGCCATCGCGGCCCTTCCACCACCAGGCGCCGGCCGCGACGGCGATGACAGCCACCGCGATCCAGAGCCAGGTCTTGCCGCTGCCCTTGGAATCCTTGTTCTGCATGGGGTGCACTCCTGCGGCCGAGTTTCCCGGGCCAATGTAGCTGGCTCGTTTCTGGAAGCCAAAGCTGGGCAACGCTGATGCGCGCTGCGAGAGACCTGTTCAGCGTTGCCCTAGGATGCCGGCCATGATCAAGCTGATGGTGGGCCTGGGCAACCCGGGTGCCGAGTACGAAGACACGCGCCACAACGCCGGCTTCTGGTGGATCGACGGCCTGGCCCGCGGGCTCAAGGTCAGCCTGCAACCCGACAAGGCCTATCACGGCCTCGTCGCGCGGGTGAACAACGCCCCCGGCGCCAGCGGCCCGGTCTGGCTGCTGCAGCCCATGACCTATATGAACCTCTCCGGCAAGTCGGTCGCGGCGCTGGCGCGCTTCTTCAAGATCGCGCCGGAGGAGATCCTGGCCGTGCACGACGAGCTGGATCTCCCGCCCGGCGAGATGAAGTTCAAGAAGGGCGGCGGCGACGGCGGCCACAACGGCCTGCGCGACATGCGCGCCCAGCTCGGCAGCGGCGACTTCTGGCGGCTGCGGCTGGGCATAGGCCACCCGGGCCACAAGGCGGAGGTCGCCAACTACGTGCTGCGCAAGCCGCCGCTGGCCGAGCGGCAGGCCGTGGAGGACTGCATCGAAAAGAGCTACGGCGCCGTCGAGCTGATGCTGCGCGGCGAGATGGACAAGGCCCTGGCCAGGATCCACGCCAAGCCGCCACGGCCCAAGCCCCCCAAACCGGCGCCGCCGGTGGACACTCCGGCATCATGAAGAAGCCGCTGCTGCTGGCCCTCGTCCTCGCCGCCGCGCTGCCCGCGCTGGCGCAGACCGAGGTGCGCCGTGCCCAGGTCTACCGCTGCGGCCCCGAGGGCCGCGACCTGCGGGACTCGCCCTGCCCCGACGGCAATGCAGCCAGCAAGGTCGACTACGACCAGCCCAGCGACGCCGACAGCCGCGCCGCCCGTGCCCGCCACCTGGCCGAGGCCAGGCAGGCCGGGGCGCTGGCCGCAGCGCGCCGCGCCAGCGAGGCCGAGGCACGCAAGCAGCGCGGCCAGCATGTGGGCCTGCAGACGCTGCCGCCACCGCCGCAGCCGGCCAGCGCCCCGCAGGTCGTGCACCTGAAGCCGCCCAAGACGGCCAAGCCCAAGAAGCCATCCACCGGCGACACCGCCGCCGGCCGATAGAATCCGCGCCGTTGGTGCTCGCGCCCGCCTTCACGGCGGGTGCAGTTCAACGGGAATCAGGAGGGTGGACCGCAGCGCGGCGAACCTAACCTGAGCTGTCCCCGCAACGGTAAGTGGACGGAGCCTCGCGCTCCTGCTCTCGACTGACAAGCCACTGGCGCAGCTGCGCTGGGAAGGTGTCGGGAGCAGAGGGTGAGAGGGCGTCCGGCGTGCCCGAGAAGGCTTTCCAAGGCGCCCCAATCTAGGCGCAAAGCGCAGCCGTAGTGTCGACTACGGCAAGTCTTTGCAACGACGAGTGGGGTGGCTTGGGAAGTCGGAACGGGCATGTCGGGCGTCCTGTCACCCTCTAAGTCCATCAGCCCGGATACCGGCCAACGACGGGGTCGCCACCAGCGACCGTTTTTCAGCCCTGCTGCGGAGGTCGGCATGGCTGGTTGATCGTTTGCGTTTCATTCATGTCCCAGATCCTTCTCGCGGCCCGCCGGCCGCTGCTCGCCATGTCCGTGCTGGCCCTGGCTGCGTCCGCGCACGCCCAGAACAAGCTCGACAGCGTCGTCGTCACGGCCGCCCGCGTGCCCCAGCGCCTGTCCGAAGTGCTGGCCGACGTGACCGTCATCACCCGTGCCGAGATCGAGCGCCAGGCTGCCGCCAGCGTGGCCGACCTGCTGCGCAACAACGGCTGCGCCGAGATGGTTCGCAACGGCGGCGCGGCGTCGACGACCTCGCTGTACCTGCGCGGCGCCGAGACCCGCCACACCCTCGTCATGGTGGACGGCGTGCGCATGGACTCGCAGGCCTCCGGCGGTGCCAGCTGGCAGGGCCTGCCGATCGCCCAGGTCGAGCGCGTCGAAATCCTCAAGGGTCCGGCCAGCGCCATCTATGGTTCCGACGCCGTCGGCGGCGTCGTGCAGATCTTCACCCGCAAGGGCGGCGGCAAGCTCAGCGCCGACCTCGGCGTGGCTTTCGGCAACCTTGGCACGCACAAGGCCGACGCCGGCCTGTTCGGCAGCGAGGGCATCATCGATTTCGCCTTCACCGTGGCCGGCGAGGAGAGCGACGGCTTCAACTCAACGACGACCGACAGCACGTTCAGCTACGTGCCCGACCGCGACGGCTGGCGCAAATACCAGGCCACCGCCCGCATCGGTGCGCAGCTGGCCGAGGGCCAGCGCGCCGAGCTCGTCGTCATCAAGAACCACACCAACGGCCAGTACGACGCCTCCAGATCCAAGCCGCTGGTGGACGACCACACGCTGCAGGACACCGACGCCGCCCGCCTGCTGTGGACGGCCCAGTGGGTACCCGCGCTGCGCACGGAGCTGAGCTTCGGCGAATCGCGCGACCGCTACGAGACCACGCCCTCGCCCTACCTGACCGTCACCCGCGTGCGCAACCTCGCATTGACCGGCAGTTACCTGATCGCCAAGGGCCAGCAGCTCAACGCCACCGTCGAGCGCATCGAGGACAAGCTGGAGAACAGCGGCCTGGTGACGGCCGGCGTCGGCAAGCGCAGCCGCAACGCCGTCGGCGCGAGCTGGCTCTTCAACGCCGGCGCGCTGAGCCTGCAGGCCCATGCCCGCCATGACGACGACAGCCAGTTCGGCGGTGCCGACACCGGCACGCTGCTGGCCGGCTACGAGGTGGCCACGGGCCTGCGCGTCGTGGCCTCAGTCGGCAACGCCTTCCGGGCGCCGACGCTCTACCAGCAGGGCACCGTCTACGGCCCCGACCTCAGCAAGCCCGGCGTCATGCCGCTGGACGCCGAGAAGGGCCGCAACGTCGAGGTGGGCCTGAAGTACGGCGTGGGCGACACCGAGCTGACCGCCACCGCCTACCGCAATCGCGTCAGCAACCTCATCATCTTCGGCGCCGCGGGCACTTGCCAGAGTGCCTTCGGCTGCTACCAAAACGTGTCGCAGGCCCGCCTGCAAGGCCTGACGCTGGCCGGCAACACCAAGCTGGGCACCGTGCATCTGCAGGCCACGCTGGACTTCCAGAAACCCACCGACGCGAGCACCGGCCTGCTGCTGGCGCGTCGCGCCAAGCGCCACGCGACCTTCAACGCCGACACCGAGCTGGGCAACTGGCTGCTGGGCGCTGGCGTTCAGGCGTCGGGCCACCGCTTCGACAACGCGGCCAACACGCGCAAGCTGGGCGGCTACGGCCTGGTCAACTTCAACGCGCAGTACAAGCTCAGCCGCGACCTGCGCGTGCAGCTGAACCTGGACAACGCCTTCGACCGCGAGACGACAACTGCGTTCGGCTATGCATCGGCGCCGCGCACGGTGCTGTTGTCGCTGCGCTGGTCACCGCAGTTGTAAAGGCCATGCGCGCACACGAACTCATCGTCGGCGGCCAGCGCAGCGGCAAATCGCGCCAGGCCGAGAGGCTGGCGCTGCGCTGGCCGGGCCGCGTCGTCGTCGTCGCGACGGCGTTGGCGGCCGACGACGAGATGCGTGCGCGCATCGAACACCACCGCGCGACCAGGCCGGCGGGCTTCGACACCATTGAGGCACCGCTGGCGCTGAGCGCGGCCCTTCGGCAAGTCGACGACGCGAACACCCTCGTCGTCGTCGACTGCCTGACGCTGTGGCTGGTGAACTGGCTGATGCCGATGAGCGGCATGCCCGACCTGGCCGGCTGGCAGGCCGAGCGCAGCGCGCTGCTGGACCTGCTGCCGCGGCTGGCCTCGCGCGTCGTGTTCGTCTCCAACGAGGTCGGCTGGGGCGTGAGCCCGCTGGGCCGCGAGGTGCGCGACTATGTCGACGAGCTGGGCCGGCTCAACCAGGACATCGCGCGCCGCTGCGGCCGGGTCACACTGATGGTGGCCGGCCAGGCGTGGACCCGGCCCGTACAAGAGGATGCCGATGACTAAGTTGCTGACGCTTTTTCTGCTGGCACTCGCGCTGCCCGCGCAGGCCGTCGACATCAAGGACGACCTGGGCGCCACCACCGTCATCGCCACGCCGCCGCAGCGCATCGTCAGCCTGCTGCCGTCGCTGACCGAGACCGTCTGCGAGCTGGGCGCCTGCGGCCGGCTCGTCGGCGTGGACCGCTACTCCAACTTCCCTGCCAGCGTGAACGCGCTGCCCAAGCTGGGCGGCATGGACGACACCAACGTCGAGATGATCGCGGCGCTGAAGCCCGACGTCGTGCTGGTGGCCGTGTCCTCGCGCGTGGCCGAGCGGCTGCGCGCTCTGGGCATGAAGGTCATCGCGCTGGAGCCGCGCTCCTACAAGGACGTGCAGCGCGTGCTGAACGTGATCGGCCAGGTGCTGGGCGTCGACGACGCGCAGCGCGTGTGGCGCCACATCGAGGCCGGCGTGGCCGCGGCGGCCGGCAGCGTGCCGGCATCGGCCCGCGGCGTGCGGGTGTACTACGAAGTGGCCAGCGGCCTGTGGGCGGCGGGCGAGTCGTCCTTCATGGGTGAGACGCTCACCCGGCTGGGCGCCGGCAACATCATCCCGGCCAAGCTTGGCCCCTTTCCCAAGATCAACCCCGAGTTCGTCGTCAAGGCCAACCCCGGGCTCATCATGATCGGCCAGCGCGGCTCCGAAGGCCTGGCGCAGCGCCCCGGCTGGGACCGCATCGACGCCATCAAGCGTGGCCGCGTCTGCGTCTTCAAGGCCGAGGACGGCGACATCCTGTCCCGCCCCGGCCCGCGCATGGCCGAGGCGGCGCAGATCATGGCGAAATGCCTGCGCGAAAAGGCTCCCTCCTGATGACCATCCGCCCCGGACTGCTGCTCACGCTGCTGCTCGTCATCGGTGGGCTGGGCGTGCTGGCCGGCGTGATGACGGGCAGCACCGGCTGGGCCGACCTGCAGGACGACGGCATGAGCGTCATCCTGTGGGAGATCCGCCTGCCGCGGTCGCTGGGCGCCTGGTGCGCCGGCGCGCTGCTGGGCATGGCCGGCGCGCTGTCGCAAGGGCTGTTCCGCAACCCGCTGGCCGACCCCTATCTGCTGGGCAGCGCCTCCGGCGCGGGCCTGGCCGTCGCCATCGCGCTGGCGTTGACCGGCATCTCGCCGCAGACCTCGTCGCTGCTGGCTCACGTCGGCCTGACCGGCATCGCCTTCGTCGGCACGCTGGTGGGCGTGGGGCTCACGCTCGTGCTCGCGCGCGGCGTGGAGCAGACGCTGCGGCTGCTGCTGGCCGGCGTCGTCGTCGGCGTCGTGCTGAACGCGCTGACGGGCCTGGCCACGCTGTGGGCGCCGGACATCCTGCGCGCCATGCAGGCCTTCCTGCTCGGCAACACCGGCCTGCTGGGCTGGAGCAGCGTCGGCGTGATGCTGGGCACGGGCCTGGCCGCGCTGCTGATCGGCCTGGCCGCCAGCCCCGCGCTGGACGCGCTGACGCTGGGCGAGGCCACGGCCACGTCGCTGGGCATGCGCATGGGCCTGGTGCGGCTGATGCTGATCTTCGCGTTCGCGCTGGCCACGGGTGCTGCCGTCGCGCAGACCGGCATCGTCGCCTTCGTCGGCCTGGTCGCGCCGCACCTGGTGCGCAGCGTCTGCCCGACGCTGCACGGCCGCCTCATCGTGCTGTCGGCCGCGGCCGGCGGCGCACTGCTGCTGGCGGCCGACGTGCTGGCGCGCGGGCTGATGCGGCCGCAGGAGCTGCCGGTCGGCCTCGTCACCGCGCTGCTCGGCGGTGTCTATCTGCTCGTGCTGATGCATCGCCGCGGAGCGCCCAGGAAATGATGCCCCTCGCCCAGCACCGCCCCGCTGGACGCGGGCGCCCCTGGTCGGTCCCCCAAGGGGACGGCGATGCCCGCGGCATCGAGCCGCGAGCACATCGCCAGACGCGGGCCGGCTTGGGAGCGGCCCGGCGCTCGGCCCGCAACACTCGCGGATTCCTGAAATGAGCGCTCTCCAGGCCCGCATAGCCCGCGTCCGCATCGACGGACGCGACCTCATCAGCGACATCGACCTGGCGATTCCGCAAGCCCGCTGGACCGCCATCGTCGGCCCCAACGGCGCCGGCAAGTCCACGCTGCTGCGCACCATCGCCGGCCTGCAGAAATGCGAAGGCCGCGTGCAGCTCGCCGGCCGGCCGCTGCGCGACTGGCCGAGCCGCGAGCGCGCCCGCCAGCTCGCCTGGATGGGCCAGCAGGAGACCGGCGCCGACGACCTCGTGGCGCTGGACGTCGTGCTGCTGGGCCGCCTGCCGCACCGGCCCTGGCTGGCGCCGCCCACCGCTGCCGACCACGCCGCCGCGCGCGCGGCGATGGAGGCCACGCAGAGCTGGGACTGGCGCGAACGGCGCCTGGGCTCGCTGTCCGGCGGCGAGCGCCAGCGCGTGCTGCTGGCGCGGGCCCTGGCCGTCGATGCGCCGCTGACGCTGATGGACGAGCCGCTGGCCCACCTGGACCCACCCCACCAGGCCGAGTGGATGGCGCTGGTGCGCACCCGCGTGGCGGCCGGGCACACCGTCGCCAGCGTGCTGCACGAGCTGCACCTCGCGCTGCAGGCCGACCACCTCGTGCTGATGGCCGACGGCCGCATCGTGCACACCGGCGCGCCGGGCGACGCGGCGACGCACGACGCGCTGCGCCGCGTCTTCGGCCCACGCCTGCACATCGCGCAGATCGAGGGGCGCTGGGTGGCGCTGCCCTTATGACCGCGAACTGCCCGGCCCTCTTCATCAGCGCGCCATCGTCGGGCGCTGGCAAGACCAGCATCACCGCGGCCATCGCCCGCAGCCACGCGCGCCGCGGCAAGCGTGTGCGCGTGTTCAAGACCGGGCCGGACTTCCTCGACCCCAGCATCTTGGAGCGCGCCAGTGGCGCGCCCGTCTACCAGCTTGACCTCTTCATGGGCGGCTTCGCCCACTGCCAAGCGCTGCTTGCCGATGCGGCTCGCGAGGCCGACCTCATCCTCGTCGAAGGCGTCATGGGCCTGTTCGACGGCGACCCCAGCAGCGCCGACCTCGCCGCCGCCTTCGGCCTGCCGGTCGTCTGCGTCATCGATGCGTCGGCCATGGCCCAGACCTTCGCGGCGCTGGCCACGGGGCTGCAGCGCTTCCGGTCCGACGTGCGCCACGCTGGCGTCATCGCCAACCGTGTCGGCAGCGCGGCCCACGGCCGCATGGTGGGCGAAGGCCTGCCCGACGACCTGCCGCTGATCGCCGCGCTGCCGCGCGAGCCGCGCCTCATCCTGCCCGAGCGCCACCTGGGCTTGGTGCAGGCGCTGGAGCAGCCGGGGCTGGACGCCCAGCTCGACGCCTGGGCCGACGCCTGGGAAGCCGCGCTGCGCCCGGGCCTGGCCTTTTGCGCGGTGGACTTCCGCCACGAGCCCGAGCCCGCGCTGCCGCCACTGCTGCGAGGCCGGCGCATCGCCATCGCGCGCGACGCGGCCTTCGGCTTCATCTACCCGGCCAACGTGGACACGCTGCGCTCGCTGGGCGCCGAGCTGGTGTTCTTCTCACCGCTGAAGCACGAACCGCTGCCGGACTGCGACGCGCTGTGGCTGCCGGGCGGCTATCCCGAGCTGCATGCCGACGAGCTGGCCGCGCACCCGACGCTCGCTGCCGCGCTGGCCGGGCACGTCGCTGCGGCGAAGCCGCTGCTGGCCGAATGCGGCGGCATGCTGGCGCTGCTGGACGAGCTGACCGACGCCGCCGGCGACGCCCACCACATGGCCGGCCTGATGCCTGGCCGCGCCCATGTGCAGCAGCGCCTCGCGGCGCTGGGCCTGCAGGCCATTGCCTGGCCCGAGGGCCCGTTGCGCGGCCACAGCTATCACTACTCGACGCTGGACACGCCGCTCATGCCCATCGCCACGGCCACCAACCCCAACGGCGGCAAGACCGCCGAGGCGCTTTATCAACACGGCTCGCTGCGCGCGAGCTATGTGCATCACTACTTCCCGTCCAACCCCGAGGCGATTGCCGCCTTCTTTGGGAGCTGAGTCATGGAAATCGAAACCCCGCCGCTGGACCACAAGCGCCTGGAGCAACCCGCCGAGCGCCGCGGCCTCGTGCTCGTGCACACGGGCGACGGCAAGGGCAAGAGCACGGCGGCCTTCGGCCTGGCGCTGCGCGCCCATGGCCGCGGCAAGGCGGTGAAGATCTACCAGTTCATGAAGGTGCCCAGCGCGCGCTTCGGCGAGCACCGCGTCTTCGAGCAGCTGGGCGTGCCCATCGAGGGCCTGGGCGACGGCTTCTCATGGAAGAGCAAGGACCTGGAGCACTCGGCGCAACTGGCCCGCGACGGCTGGGCCAGGGCCGAGGCCACGATCCGCGGCGGCGAGCACTTCCTCGTCGTGCTGGACGAGATCATGTACCCGCTGCGCTATGGCTGGCTGCCGCTGGATGGCGTGCTGGTTTGCCTACGTGAGCGGCCGGCGCATGTGCACGTGGTGCTGACCGGGCGCGGCGCGCCGGCCGAGTTGATCGAGCTGGCCGACACGGTGACGGAGATGACGCTGGTCAAGCATCACTACAAGGCGGGTGTGCCGGCGCAGCGGGGCATCGAGGATTGACGATGTTGGCGGCTCGTTGCTGCTGGTCAACGCCCAGGCCCAGCCGGGAGTTCGCCCCGGCGGGCGACCTACTTTCTTGTGCGGACAAGAAAGTAGGCAAAGAAACCGCCCCTGCAAAACCGCCCGGCGGAGCCGGGTCCCCTGCGCTTCTCGGTCATCGAGGCTCGCGCGGAACTCACTTCGCTACGCTCCGTTCAGACAGCCGCGCGAAGTCAGTTGACGAAGCGCGCAAAGCGCGCGCCTCGATGCCCTGTGATGCTCGGCGGTTTAGAAGGGGAGTGAAGGAACAGCCAACACCCCAACAGCCAATAGCCAAGCCCGAAGGCCGTCCGCACCGAGGTATTTCTCTTCCCCCCTTGAGCCCCGCCGAGCAACGCAAGATCCGAAGCCCGCGAGCGCAGCTCGCCTCAAGAACTGACTCGCGCCGCCTGTTTGAGCAGAGCGTAGCGGCGCGAGTTCGGCGCGGGGCTTCGGATCTTGTGTTGCTCGGGAACCCCGCAGGGGCGGGGCGGTCGGGGGTCGTTTCTTTGCCTACTTTCTTGTCGACACAAGAAAGTAGGTCGCCCGCCCGGGCGAACTCCGGGCACGACACTGGCCCACGACCCGAAGCAGCACAAACATGCTGACCCCGCTGCTGCTCCCCCTCGCCATCCTCATCGCGCTCCTCATCGACCGCACCTTCGGCGAGCCGCCGAGCTGGCTGCATCCCGTCGTCGGCATGGGCCGCTACCTGGGCCTGTTCAAGCTGACGAAGCTGCCAGCACCGCAGGCCTTCATCGCCGGTGCGATCGCCTGGCTCATCGGTGCCGGGCTGGTGGGCTTCATCGCACTTTGGTTGTCGGGCTGGGTGCTGATCACGCTGCAGCCAGCGGCCTCATGGCCCCGCCTGCTCACCGCAGCCACAATCCTCGGCCTGCTGCTGAAGCCCCTGCTGGCCTGGCGCATGCTGGCCGACGAGGCCATGGCCGTGGAGACCGCACTGCGCGAATCGCTCGATGCCGGCCGCGCGCGGCTGTCGCGCCTCGTCAGCCGCGACACGTCGACGCTGACCGAGACCGAGGTGCGCGAGGCCGCCATCGAGACGCTGGCCGAGAACCTCAACGACTCGGTCATCGCGCCGCTGTTCTGGTTCGCGCTGTTCGGCCTGCCGGGCGCGGCCGTCTACCGCTTCGCGAACACGGCCGACGCGATGTGGGGCTACCGCGACGAACGCGAATGGAGCGGCAAGTGGGCCGCGCGCGCGGACGACCTGCTGTCGTGGATCCCCGCGCGGCTGACGGCGCTGCTCATCGCACCGCCATCGCTGCGCCTGCTGCGCGAGGCGCGCCGCACACCGTCGCCCAACAGCGGCTGGCCGATGGCCGCAATGGCGCTGCGGCTGGGCCTGCGCCTGGGCAAGCCGGGCGTCTACACGCTGCACGCCGACGGGCGGCAGGCAACGCCCGACGACCTGCACGCGGCGCGCGCCGTGGCGTGGCAGGCTGTCGCGGCCGGCGCGGTGCTGATCGCCACGCTGGCGTGGACGCTGAGGTCATGACCCCGACACCCCTGCAAGCCGAACACGGCGGCCCCGACGACGGGCCGGCCGCGGCCTTCGATTTCTCCACCAATGCCAGCCCGCTGGGGCCCCCGCCCGCGTTGATGGCCGCGGTGCAGGCCGCCGGCCGCCACAGCTACCCCGATCCGAACTACCGCGCCTTGCGCCGCCTGCTCGGCGACGAAGACCTCGTGCTGCCCACGGCCGGTGGCGCCGAGGGCATACGCCGGCTGACGCTGGCGGCGATGCTCGCGGGCCGCCGCGAGGTCTGGGTGCCGCAGCCCGGCTTCGGCGACTACGCCCTCGCCGCGCGGGCGCTGGGCCTGGCCGTGAAGCCCTATGCCGCGCCCGCCGACATCCACCCCACCGCACCGGCGCTGGTGTGGATCTGCGAGCCCTGCAACCCGACCGGCGCGAGCGTCGCGGCCTGGCCCGAGCTGGACGCGCTGGTCATCGTCGACCGCGCCTACGAGCCGCTGCGGCTGCAGGGCGACACGCCCGCGCTACCGCCCGGCGCCTGGCAGCTCGTCTGCCCGAACAAGGCGCTGGGGCTGACCGGCATCCGCGCCGGCTATTGCGTCGCACCGGCGGCCGATGAGGTCTGGTCGCATGCGCTGTCGCTGGCGCCAAGCTGGGTGCTTTCAAGCGAGGGCGTCGCGATGTTGACGCACTGGGCCAGCGACGACACCCAAGCCTGGCTGGCCGGCGCCCGCGCCACGCTGCGCGACTGGACCGCCACGCAGCGCGCGCTGCTGGCCGACCTGGACTGGCTGCAGCGCCCGAGCTGCACCCACTTCTGGCTGGCCCGCCCGCCGCGGCCCGACTACGCGCTGAGGCTGCGCGAGCGCGGCATCCGCGTGCGCGACGCCGCCTCGTTCGGGCTGGATGGCTGGGTGCGCGTGTCGGCCCAGCCACCGGCCGCGCAGCAGGCCTTGCAGCAGGCACTGATCGAGATAGAGGGAGAAGACTCTTGAGCAGAGGAAAAGCGGTGATGGTGCTGGGCACCACGAGCGGCGCGGGAAAAAGCTGGCTGGCCACGGCGCTGTGCCGCTGGTACGCCCGCCAGGGCCTGAAGGTCGCGCCCTTCAAGGCGCAGAACATGAGCAACAACGCGCGCGTGGTTCCCGGCTTGAACGGCATGCTCGGCGAGATCGGCAGCGCGCAGTACTTCCAGGCCCTGGCCGCACGCCGCGTGCCCGAGGTGCGCATGAACCCCGTGCTGCTCAAGCCCGAGGCCGACACGCAGAGCCAGGTCGTCGTGCTGGGCGAAGTGGATGCGGACCTGTCGCGCATGCCCTGGCGCGAGCGCAGCGCGCTGCTGAAGCCCCGTGCGCGCGCCGCGCTGCACGAGCTGCTGCGCGAGAACGACGTCGTCGTCATCGAGGGCGCGGGCTCGCCGGCCGAGATCAACCTCGCGAACAGCGACTACGTGAACCTCGGCACGGCGCGCGACGCCCGCGCGGCCTGCCTGCTGGTGACGGACATCGACCGCGGCGGCGCCTTCGCCCATCTCTACGGCACCCACCAGCTGATGCCGGAGGACGTGCGCGCGCAGGTGAAGGGCTTCGTGCTGAACCGCTTCCGCGGCGACGCCGGCCTGCTGTCGCCCGGCCCCGAGCAGTTGCAGCGGCTGACCGGCGTGCCCACCGTCGCGACGCTGCCGATGTGGCGCGGCCACGGCCTGCCGGAGGAAGACGGCGTGTTCGACGACGCCAGCACAGGCCAGGGCGGCGGCGGCCTGCACATCGCCGTCATCGCCTACCCGCGGCTGTCCAACCTCGACGAGTTCCAGCCGCTGCGCCAGCTGCCCGGCGTGCGCCTGTCCTGGGCCCGCGAACCGCGCGACCTGGCGGGCGCGGACTGGATCATCCTGCCCGGCTCCAAGGCCACCGCCGCGGACCTGGCCTGGCTGCGCGCGCAGAAGCTGGACGCCGCCATCAACAGCCACCGCGGCCGCGTGCTGGGCGTCTGCGGCGGGCTGCAGATGCTGGGCGAGGCGCTGATCGACACGCACGGCGTGGACGGCAATGCGCCGGGCCTGGGCCTGCTGCCGCTCGTCACCGTTTTCGAGCCCGAGAAGCTGCTGCGCAGCACCACGCTGCGCTTCGACGCGACGGACGGGCCCTGGGCCGCGCTGGCCGGCGTGCAGGCCGAGGGCTATGAGATCCGCCACGGCCGCACCCAGCCGCACGCCGGGCTGCCACCGCCGCAGGTCGCGCTGCGCAACGCGGCGGGCGAGGCCATCGGCTGGCAGGCCGGCCGCGTGCTGGGCGTCTACGCCCACGGGCTGTTCGAGCAGCCGGCCGTGCTGCAGGCGCTGTTCGGCGAGAAGGGCCGGCCGCTGGAGGCCGTGTTCGACGGCCTGGCCGACTTCATCGACCTGCACTTCCAGCCGGGCAGCATCGCCGGCCTGATCGGCTGAGAATGGCGGCATGCGCCGCCTGCTCAGCCTCGCCTTCACCGCCCTGCCCCTGCTGGCCCAGGCCTGGGGACCCGATGGCCACCAGACCGTCGCCACCATCGCCGCCGGGCTGCTGAAGGGCACGGCCGCCGAGGCGCGCGTGCAGGCGCTGCTGGGCGACATGACGCTGGCCCAGGCCTCCATCTGGGCCGACTGCGCGAAGGGCATCTCGCCCGGCCAGGGCTACACCTATCCCTCGCCCGGCAAATACCCCGAATGCGCGCCGCTGGAGACGCCCGCGCGCATCGCCGAGATGGCCGACTACGTGCGCCGCAACGACCGGCAATGCCACATCGGGCCGGACGAGGACAGCTGCCACCGCCAGACCCACTACGCCGACATCGCGCTGCAGCGCAGCCGCTATGTGCAGGGCTTCGTCGGCGCGCGCGCGGACGACGTCGTGGGCGCGCTGCGCCAGGCCATCCAGGTGCTGCAGGGCAGGCCGACCTCCGGCCCGCCCAGCTTCAAGAGCCCACGCGAGGCGCTGATCGTGTTGACCCATCTGGTGGGCGACCTGCACCAGCCGCTGCACGTGGGCGCGGTCTACCTGGACGACCTGGGTCGGCGCGTCGACCCGGACAAGACCGGCCTGCAGCGCGACAGCTTCACGGTGGGCGGCAACAGCCTGTGGCTGATAGGTGCCAAGCCGCCAGTGCCGGCCAGGCCGCCATCCGGCCCGGCGCCGGCGGCGGCGGGTTTCGGGCCCGTCAAGCTGCACACGGTCTGGGACGGCGTGCCCGCCAGGTTCAAGCCTGCTCGCGTGGACGCCGCCTGGCTGAGTGCGGCGCGCAGGATCCACCCAAACGCTGGCGAGCCAGCCGACTGGCCGGCGAGCTGGGCCACGCAGTCACTGGAGCAGGCGCGCCTGGCCTTCGACGGGCTGAAGTTCTCGGCCCGCCAGGGCGACCACTGGAATGTCCACCTGCCCAGCGGCTACGACGCCCGTGCCGATGCGATCAAGCAGCGGCAGCTGACCCTGGCCGGGGCGCGGCTGGCGCAGCTGCTGCAGGCGACGCTGGCGCCCTGAGGGGTCAAGCCGCTGCGGCCTCGGGCAGCTTCGCAATCACCTTGAGCTCGAACTGGAAGCCGGCCAGCCAGGTGACGCCGATGGCGGTGGCGGTGGGATAGGGCGCCTCGCCCCAGAACTCCGCGGCCACGGCCCAGGCGCGTTCGAATTGGCGCTCCGGATCGACGATGAACACGGTGACGTCGATCACGTCGCCGAAGCTGCAGCCCGCCTCGGCGAGGATGGCATTGAGGTTCTTGAACGCGAGCCGCACCTGCTCGTCAAGCTCCGGCTCGGGCGAGCCGTCGGCGCGGCTGCCGACCTGGCCCGACACGAACAGGAAGCCGCCCGACCGGATGGCCGGCGAGTAGCGGTGCAGCTCGTACAGCGCGTGGCGGCCGGCCGGGAAGACAACGTCGCGGGGGGAAGACATGGGCTTGGCTTTCTGAAGTCAGGGATGCACTGGACTCTAGGCATCGCGACCGCGCGGATAAACCGGTCCGCCCCACAATCAGTTTTTGCCATCACCAAACAATCCCATGGACCGCTTCGATGCGTTGCAGGCCTTCGCCCGCGTCGTCGAGACCGGCAGCTTCACGAAGGCCGCGCGTGCTCTGGGCGTCAGCAACACCACCATCACGCAGCTGGTGCAGCAGCTCGAGGGCCGCCTGCGCGTGAAGCTGCTGCACCGCACGACGCGGCAGGTGCGCGTGACCGACGACGGCGCCGCCTATTACCAGCGCGTCGTGCGCCTGCTGGCCGATCTGGAGGATGCCGACACCCGCCTGTCCGAGGCCTCGGGCGCGCTGAGAGGCCGGCTGCGCGTGGACGTGCCCAGTCCGCTGGCGCGGCTGGTGCTGGTGCCGGCGCTGGGGGACTTCCAGGCGCGCCATCCGGAGATCCAGTTGCACCTCGGCGTCAGCGATCGCATGGTGGACATCGTCGGCGACTCGGTCGATTGCGTCTTGCGGGGCGGGGAGCTGCCCGACTCGACGCTGATGGCCCGCCGGGTCGGCAGGCTGCCCATGGGCGTCTACGCCGCACCGGGCTATCTGCAGCAGGCCAGCCGCCCGGCGCACCCGCTGGAGCTGGCGGCCGAGCCGCATCGCATCGTCGGCTACCTGCGCTGGCGCAGCGCCAGCGTGGCGCCGCTGGCGCTGCAGCGCGGCGACGAGCGCGTGACGCTGCAGGGCCGCCATCTGCTGGCCGTGGACGACGGCAATGCCTATCTGGCCGCGGGCCTCGCAGGCTTGGGCGCGCTCTGGCTGCCGCGCTACATGGCGCAGCCGCACGTCGAGCGTGGCGAGCTGCTGGCGCTGCTGGAAGACTGGCAGGTGGACGAGATGCCGCTGTACGCGGCCTTCCCCGCCAACCGGCATGTCAACGCCAAGCTGCGCTGCTTCATCGACTGGGTGGCCGAGGTGCTGGCGCGTCAGCCCGGGATCATGCCGCCCTGATCGGGCTCAGGCGGCCGTCAGCCGCTGGTACTTCTGCAGCAGCGTCTCCCGGCTCTCGACGTGGGCCGGGTTGACGGGAATGCAGGCGACGGGGCAGAGCATCACGCACTGCGGCTCGTCGAAGTGGCCGACGCACTCGGTGCACTTGCTGGGCTCGATCTTGTAGAACTCCTCGCCCATCGAGATCGCGTTGTTCGGGCAGGCGGGCTCGCAGACGTCGCAGTTGATGCATTCGTCCGTGATCATCAGCGCCATGCTTCGCCTCCATCGGGCTGGCGGACGAATACGGCAAGCGCCTGCATGCGCTCGCCGCGCATGGCGGGGCAAGGCATGCCTTGCCGATTCCCGCCATGCGTGTCAGTGATCATCAGCGCCATCTCAAACCTCCTTGAACTTCGCGTCCAGGCGCGCCAGCACGCCGGCCGACACGAACTCCGCCACCTCACCGCCCAGCGTCGCGATCTCGCGCACGAAGGTGCTGGACGTGTACTGGTGCTGCTCGCCGGGCGTCAGGAAGATGGTCTCGACCTCGGGCATCAGCTTGCGGTTCATGCCGGCCATCTGGAACTCGTATTCGAAGTCGCCGCCCGTGCGCAGGCCGCGCACGACGACACGGCCGCTGTGGGTGCGCACGAAGTCGCGCAGCAGGCCCTCGAAGGCGAAGACCTCCACATTGCCCAGCGGCGCCGCCACCTCGCGCGCCATCGCGAGACGCTCGTCCAGCGAGAACATGGTCTTCTTGTGATGACCCACGGCCACGGCCAGCACGAGGCGCTCGAACATGCCGGCGGCGCGGCGCATCAGGTCTTCGTGGCCCAGCGTGATGGGGTCGAAGGTGCCGGGATAGATCGCGGTGATCCGCGTGCGGGAGGTCATGAGGCGCGATTGTCCTCTCGACGCAGCAGACGGTAATGCACGGCCCCGGCGCGCCCTTCGCGCCAGATGGTGAATCCGGCCGGCGCGGCGATCTCGTGCGGCGACTCGACGTAGATCAGCCCGCCCTCAGCCAGCAGCGGCGCGGCGGCGACGAGGGCCGCGTCGAACAGGTCGGCCGCGAACGGCGGGTCCAGCAGGATGAGGTCGAAGGCCTCCCTCGGTGCGGCTCGCATCCAGGCCAGCGCATCGGCGGCATGGACCTTCATCGTCGTCGCCTTCAGCCGCTGCACGCTGGCACGCAGGCCGGCGGCCAATTTGGCGTCACGCTCGACCAGCACGACCTCGGCCGCGTCCCGCGACGCCGCCTCGAAGCCCAGCGCGCCGCTGCCGGCGAAGGCATCCAGCACGCGCCATCCGGTCAGCGTCTGGCCCAGCCAGTTGAACAGCGTCTCGCGGATGCGGTCGGAGGTCGGGCGCAGGCCGAGCGCGTCGGGTACGGGCAGTTTGGAGCGCTTCCATTGGCCTCCGATGATCCTGACTTCACCCATGGGACTACTGCCGAACCGGAATGCCCCGCGCGGCCATCAAGGCCTTGGCCTCGCCCACCGTGTGCTGGCCGAAGTGGAAGATGCTGGCGGCCAGCACGGCATCGGCACCGCCCTGGGTGATGCCGTCGGCCAGGTCTTCCAGGCCGCCCACGCCACCCGACGCGATGACGGGCACGGGCACGGCATCGCTGACCGCACGGGTCAGTTCGAGGTCGAAGCCGCTCTTGGTGCCGTCGCGGTCCATGCTGGTCAGCAGGATCTCGCCGGCGCCGAACTCGGCCATCTTTTTCGCCCATTCGACGGCATCGAGGCCGACGTTCTTGCGGCCGCCATGCGTGTAGACGTCCCAGCCGGAGCCGTCCGCACGCCGCTTGGCGTCGATGGCGACGACGATGCACTGGGCGCCGTACTTGTCGCTGGCGGCGCGAATCAGCTCGGGGTCGGCCACGGCGGCCGAGTTGAACGACACCTTGTCGGCGCCCGCGTTCAGCAGCCGCCGCACATCGGCCACGGCGCGCACGCCGCCGCCCACCGTCAGCGGGATGAAGACCTTGGAGGCCACCGCTTCGATGATGTGCAGGATCAGGTCGCGGCCGTCGCTGGTCGCGGTGATGTCGAGGAAGGTCAGCTCGTCGGCGCCCTGCTCGTTGTAGCGGGCGGCGATGTCCACCGGGTCGCCCGCATCCCGCAGGCCGACGAAGTTGACGCCCTTGACCACGCGGCCGGCGGTGACGTCGAGGCAGGGAATGATGCGTTTGGCGAGCATGGCGGGGAATACGAGATGAAGGCCGGATTATTCCTTCAGCGGTCAGGGCAACGCTGAACAAGTCCCTCGCGCGCGCCGCATCCCTGCTTTGGGCGATCTGCGGCGTTGCAAATGCTCGCCGTAGTCCCAGCTACGCCTGCGCTTTGCGCCTTGCAGCTCATCCCAAACCAGGGCGCGGCGCATCGCGGGGACTCATTCAGCGTCGCCTTAGGGGTTTCGCTTCAGGGCCAGGCCGGCGCCCAATCTTCGGTGGCTCTCAAGCCGTCCACCCACAGGAGACATCCATGCCTTCCCTGAAACTTGCCGCAGCCACGCTGGCCACCCTCCTCGGCCTGGCAGCCGTTCCGGCCCAGGCCACGGTCTACCAGTTCACCGCGACGCTGACTTCCGCGGGCGAACCGGTGCCCACGTCGCTGGCCACGGGCTCTGCCACCTTTGCCTTCGACGATGTCGCGCTGACCGTCTCGGTCAACGAGACCTTCGCGGGCATCGCCGGCAACATGTCAGGCAACCACATCCACTGCTGCACGGCCACGGCGGGGACGGGCAGTGTCGGCGTTGCGCTGAACTTCACGGGGCTGCCGACCGGCACGTCGGGCAGCTACAGCAACAGCTTCACGCTGACGTCTTCCGCATTCAGCAGCCTGCTGGCGGGCGCCCAGGCCGGTACGGCCTACGTCAACATCCACACGCCGGGGACCTACGCGGGCGGCGAGATCCGCGGCTTCCTGGCTGCGGTGCCGGAGCCCGAGACCTACGCACTGATGCTGGCCGGCATCGGCCTGCTGGCCCTGCGCCGCCGCGTGCTCCGCTGAGGCTTCAGCCCGCCGCCGCCAGCAGCTCGTCAGCGCGCGCCTGGGCGGCGGCGAAGTCCAGTGCGCCGGTGTAGATGGAGCGGCCGCAGATGACGCCTTCGACGCCCTCCTCGTACACGGCGCACAGGCGCTCGATGTCGGCGATGTCGGACAGGCCGCCCGACGCGATGACGGGGATGGTCAGCGCCTGGGCCAGCTTGACGGTGGCGTCGATATTGATGCCGGTCAGCATGCCGTCGCGGCCGATGTCGGTGTAGATGACGCCTTCGACGCCGTAGTCCTGGAACTTCTGGGCCAGGTCGATGACCTCGTGGCCGGTCAGCTTGCTCCAGCCGTCGGTCGCGACCTTGCCGTCCTTGGCGTCCAGGCCCACGATGATGTGGCCACCGAAGGCGGTGCAGGCGTCCTTCAGGAAGCCGGGGTTCTTCACCGCGGCCGTGCCGATGATGACGTAGCTCAGGCCGTCGTCGAGGTAGCGCTCGATGGTGTCGAGGTCACGGATGCCGCCGCCAAGCTGGATGGGGATCTCGTCGCCCACCTCCTTGATGATGGCCTTGATGGCCGGCTCGTTGACCGGCTTGCCGGCGAAGGCGCCGTTCAGGTCCACCAGGTGCAGGCGCCGCGCGCCGGCATCCACCCAGCGGCGGGCCATCGCGGCGGGGTCTTCGCCGAAGGTGGTGGAGTCGTTCATGTCGCCTTGCTTGAGGCGGACGCAGCGACCGTCTTTCAGGTCGATGGCAGGGATCAGCAGCATGGCTGGAGGCTGAGGGGCTGGAGGGAAAGGAAGGGGGACGAGAAGGTGCGGATCGGCGGGAACCGGTCAGGGCTTCCAGTGCAGGAAGTTGCGATACAGGGCGAGGCCCAGCGCGGCACTTTTCTCGGGGTGGAATTGGGTCGCAAAAATATTATCCCGGGCCACTGCGCAGGTAAAGCGCAGCCCGTAGTCGGTCTCGCCGGCGCTGTGTTCGGGCAACGACGTCGTCGCGTAGAAGCTGTGCACGAAGTAGAACCAGCTCTCGTCCGGGATGCCATGCCAGACCGGATGCGCGCGCGGCTGGTGCACGCGGTTCCAGCCCATCTGCGGCACCTTGAAGCGGCTCCCGTCGGGCTGCAACCGGCCTTCGAGGCGGAAGCGCTGCACGCGGCCGGGGATGAGCCCGAGGCCCGGCGTGTCCTGCTCCTCGCTGTGGTCCAGCAGCATCTGCATGCCGACGCACACGCCCAGCAGCGGCTTGGTGGCAGCGGCCTCCAGCACGGCTTCCTTCGCACCCGACGCGGCCAGCTCGGCCATGCAGTCGCGCATGGCGCCCTGGCCTGGCAGCACGACGCGCTCGGCGGCACGGATGACCGCGGGGTCGCAGGTGATGGCGACGTCGAAGCCCTGCCCTTCGGCGGCATGGATGACGGCCTGCGACACGGAGCGCAGGTTGCCCATGCCGTAGTCGACGACGGCAACCGTTCGGGTCATAGCGAGCCCTTGGTGGACGGGATGACGCCCGCGGAGCGCGGGTCGGCCGTCGTGGCCATGCGCAGCGCGCGGCCGAAGGCCTTGAACATGGTCTCGGCCTGGTGATGGGCGTTGTGGCCCTTCAGGTTGTCGATGTGCACGGTGGCCAGTGCCGCGTTGGCAAAGCCCTGGAAGAACTCGAAGGTCAGCTGCGTGTCGAAGGCGCCTATGCTGCCGGACGTGAACTTGACGTCCATGTGCAGGCCCGGGCGGCCGGACAGGTCGATGACGACGCGCGACAGCGCCTCGTCCAGCGGCACGTAGCTGTGGCCGTAGCGCGTCAGGCCGGCCTTGTCGCCGACGGCCTTCGCGATGGCCATGCCGAGCGTGATGCCGACGTCTTCCACCGTGTGGTGGCCGTCGATGTGCAGGTCGCCCTCGCAGTGGATGTCCAGGTCGATGAGGCCGTGGCGGGCGATCTGGTCCAGCATGTGGTCGAAGAAGCCGATGCCGGTCTGCAGCTTGGACTGGCCCGTGCCGTCGAGGTTGATGCGCACGGTGATGCGCGTCTCGCGGGTGTTGCGGGTGACTTCGGCGGTGCGGGGGGCGGTCATGACAGGCAGCTCGTGAGTTCGGCGAGGAGGCGGGTGTTTTCGTCGGGCGTTCCAACCGTGAAGCGCAGGCAGTTCGCGAGCAGCGGATGCATGGCGGAAACGTTCTTGATCAGCACGCCGCGGGCCTTCAATGCCGCAAAGGTGGCGACGGCGTCCTGCACCCTGGCCAGGATCATATTGCCCTCGCTGGGCCAGGGGCTCACGCCGGGCAGAGCCTGCAGGGCCTTGAACAGGCGTTCGCGCTGCTGGCGCAACTCGGCGGCCTGGGCGGCGTAGACGTCGGCATGCTCCAGCGCGAAGAAGGCGGCCTCGGCGTTCAGCACGCTGATGTTGTAGGGCGGACGCAGCTTCTCGATCTGGTCGACCAACGCGGTGGCGCCCAGCAGGTAGCCGATGCGCACGCCGGCCAGGCCGAACTTGCTCATCGTGCGCATGACCAGCACATTGGGCTGGCGGGCCATCAGCGCGAGGCTGTCCTGGCTGGCGAAGGGCTGGTAGGCCTCGTCCATGACGACCAGGCCCGGCGCGGCCTGGGCAATGCGCTCGATGACGGCGGCGTCCCACAGCGTGGCGGTGGGGTTGTTCGGATAGGCCAGGTAGATCAGCGCGGGCTGGTGCTTCTCGATGGCGGCCAGCATCGCCGGCTCATCCAGCTGGAAGTCGTCGGCGCGCAGCGGCACGCCGATGAAGTCCAGCCGCTGCTGGCGCGCGAAAGCCTCGTACATGACGAAGCCGGGCACCGGCGCCAGCACGGTCGCGCCGGGCCGCGCGACGGCGATGCTGAGCAGGCCGATCAGCTCGTCCGAGCCATTGCCCAGCGTGACGCCGACGTCGTCGCCCACGCCGGCATGGCGGGCCAGCGCGCGGGCCAGTTCGGCCGTGCGCTCGGCCGGGTAGCGGTTCAGCGCGACGGCGCCCAGGCGTTCGCCCAGCGCCCGCTGCAGTTCGGGCGGCAGGCGGTAGGGGTTCTCCATCGCGTCCATCTTCAGCAGGCCGGTGCTGGGCTGCACGACGTAGGCGTGGGCCGCGCGCACGTCGGGGCGGATCTGGGCGAGGGCTTTGTCCAAGGCTGCGGTCATGGTGCGGTGACGAGAGGATTGAGAACTTGCACGCTGTCGAACTGGGCCTCGTGCGGCAGGGCCAGGCTGAGCAGGCGGGTGCAGCCCTGGGCCTTGGCGCTGGCGACGACCAGCGCGTCGGCGAAGGGCAGGCCGAAGCGGCTTTCCAGCGACCAGGCGGACTCGACGGTGGCCTGGTCAATGCCCCAGGGCCGCCAGTGCTGATAGCGGCGCACTTCGGCGCGCACGTCACCCTGGGGCATGGGCGGGTTCACGCGCTGCGTGGCCAGCAGGTAGAAGTCGTTGAGCACCTGTACCGAGACGCGGCCGGTGCGCTCGGCCCACAGCGAGCGCAGCCAGGCCAGCACCCGCTCGCGCTCGGCCGGGCGGGCGCCGTCCTCGCTGAACAGCAGCACGGAGGTGTCGACGAAGACCGGATCACTCATGGGGCGCTCCGGCCCGGGTAAGGCTGGCCGTCTGACGACCACGACCGCTCGCGGTGCAGCCAGTCCTGCAACGCCCGCTCGTAGGCGTCGTCGTGCTGCATCTTCTCGGCCAGCAGTTCACCGAGCAGGCGCGAGACGCTGGTGTTGCGCCGCGCCGCCTCCAGCCGGGCCCATTCGGCGACAGCGTCTTCCATCGAGACGGTGACGTTCTTCATGAGTCGGAGATTACACGAAGTTCGTGTTGCACGAACTTCGTGTCACGTTAACCCGACGCATCGCGGCGTGGGTTAGCCTTCGGCGCCTCCACTTCTCATGCCCCGATGCCGACACCGCCTCTCGCCAGGAAGTCCTTGCAAGCCACCGTCGCCAAGCTCAAGCGCACCGGCCGCGCGCTCGGCAAGCTGAAGCCCCAGCCGGTCAACCCCGCGCAGGCGCTGCAGGACATCAAGGCCCGGCGCGTTGCGCGGCGCACCGCATCGGGCCTGCAGCTGGTGCTGGCGGACCGCATCGACTTCGTGAACCCGGCGCACTGGGACGCGCTGGCCGCGCAGACCGTCTTCCTGTCGCGCGACTACCTGCGAGTGCTGGAAGCGCATGCGCCGGCCAACCTGGAGCCGCGCTATGCGATGGCCTATGCCGACGGCGAGCCGGTCGCGGCGCTGCTGCTGCAGCGGGTCAGCGTGGGCGGCGCGCAGTTGCGCAAGCCCGGCGACAGGAAGCTCGTCGACCCCGTCGCCGGCCTGCGCGAACACCTACTGGTCTGCGGCAACCTGCTCGTCTGGGGTGCCCGCGCGATGGCGCTGGCGCCGCATACCGACGAAGGCCAGCTCTGGCATGCCATCTGCGAAGCCATCTACCGCGTGCGCCGCGCGGACAAGCTCAACGGCCAGTCCGACCTGGCCCTCATCAAGGACCTCGGCATGGCCGGGGAACACGTGCCGCCCGCGCTGCGGCTGCTGGGCTATCGCAGCGTCGAGACCGAGCCGGACATGGTGCTGACGTTGCGGCCCGAATGGCGCAGCTGGGACGACTACCTCGCCAGCATGACCTCGGGCTATCGCAGCGCAGCCAAGAAGCTGCTGAAGGACTGTGCGGCCGCCGGCCTGACGCTGCGCGAGGCCACCGCCGCGGAGATGCTGGCCCGCGCCGACGAGCTGCACGCGCTCTACGGGCAGGTGCACCAGGCACAGGGCCTGCGGCTGGCGACGCTGTCGCCGCACTACCTGCCGGCGATGGCCGCCGCGCTGGGCTCGCGCTTTCGCTGCCGCGTCGCGGAACACGCCGACGGCCGCTGGCTGGGCTTCGTCACCAGCGTGCATGACGGCGACACGACGCTGGGCTACTACATCGGCTACGACCGCGCAGCCAACACCGAAGCGCCGATCTACCTGACGCTGCTGCAGTCCACCGTGCAGGACGCCCTCGCCTTCGGCTCCACGCGGCTGAGCCTGGGCCGCACGGCGCTGGAGCCCAAGGCGAAGATGGGCTGCAAGCCGGAGCCGCTGAGCTGCGCGGTGCGGCACCGCGTGTCGGCGATGAACTGGATCACGACGGCGCTGACACGAACCGCCGAGCACGACGAGCCGCCGGAGCGCAGCCCGTTCAAGGCATTGGCCTGAGAGCCCCTCGCCCAGTGCGCCGCGCTGTACGCGGGCGCCCTGGTCGGTCCCCCGAGGGGACCACGATGCTTGCCGGATCGACCGGCAAGCACATCGTCAGAGCGGGCCGGCTTGGGAGCGGCCCGGCGCTCGGCCCGCGCACACGTGTGCGCCGCTCACTTCAATCGAAGTTCCGCTGCGCGCGCATGGGCCTGCAGGCCCTCGCCGTGCGCCAGCACCGAGGCGATGCGGCCCAGCGTCTGCGCGCCTTCGGCGCTGACCTCGATGAGGCTGCTGCGCTTCTGGAAGTCGTAGACGCCCAGCGGCGACGAGAAGCGCGCCGTGCTGGCCGTGGGCAGCACGTGGTTGGGCCCGGCGCAGTAGTCGCCGAGCGATTCGCTGGTGTATGCGCCCATGAAGATCGCTCCGGCGTGGCGCAGCAGCGGCTCCCAGCGAGCCGGTTCGGCGGCGCTGATCTCCAGGTGCTCGGGCGCGATGGCATTGCTGATCTCGCAGGCCTCTTCCATCGAGCGCGTGTGGATCAGCGCGCCGCGGCCCTGCAGCGACGCGCGGATGACGGCTTCGCGCGGCAGCGTGGGCAGCAGCTTGTCGAGGCTGGCGCGCACGGCGTCGAGGAAGGCGGCGTCGGGGCTGAGCAGGATGCTCTGCGCCAGCTCGTCGTGCTCGGCCTGGCTGAACAGGTCCATCGCCACCCAGTCCGGCGGTGTCGTGCCGTCGGCGATGACGAGGATCTCGCTGGGGCCGGCAATCATGTCGATGCCGACCTGGCCGAACACATGCTTCTTGGCCGAGGCCACGTAGGCATTGCCCGGGCCGGTGATCTTGTCGACGCGCGGGATGGTCGCCGTGCCGTAGGCCAGCGCGGCCACGGCCTGGGCACCGCCTACTGCGAACACGCGGTGCACGCCGGCCACCGCGGCGGCCGCCAGCACCAGCGGGTTGCGCACGCCGTCGGGCGTCGGCACGACCATGATGATTTCCTGCACACCGGCCACGTGGGCGGGGATGGCGTTCATCAGCACGCTGCTCGGGTAGGCCGCCTTGCCACCGGGCACGTAGAGGCCCACGCGATCCAGCGGCGTGACCTTCTGGCCGAGCAGGCTGCCGTCTTCGTCGCGGTAGCTCCAGGAGAGGCCGCAGGCCTGCAGCTGGCGCTCGTGATAGGCGCGCACGCGCCTGGCGGCGGCCTGCAGCGCATCACGTTGCTCGGCAGTGATGGAGGCGAGCGCTGCCTGCAGCTCAGTCTGCGAAATCTCCAGCGCGGCGACGCTGTCGGCCTGCACGCGGTCGAAGCGCTGTGTGTACTCCAGTACGGCGGCATCGCCACGCTTTTGCACATCGGCCAGGATCTCGGCGACACGGCCCTCGATGGCCGCATCCGTCTCCGCCGACCAATGGCGCAGGCGCTCGAACTCGGTGGCGAAGTCGGCGGCGGCGGTCGAGAGCTGGCGGACAAGCATAGGTGCACCCTTCGCGCTACGCGCTGTCCCGCCGAGCGGGAGTTGAGCCCCTTCGGGCGGCCGTGCGGGGCTCGTCATGCTTTGATCGCGGAAGCGAAGGCGTCGATGAGGGGGCGGAGCACGTCGCGCTTCAATTTCAGCGCGGCCTGGTTGACGACGAGGCGGGACGAGATGTCCATGATCCGCTCGACCTCGACCAGCTTGTTCGCGCGCAGCGTGCCGCCGGTGGAGACGAGGTCGACGATGGCCTCGGCCAGCCCGGTCAGCGGCGCCAGCTCCATGGAGCCGTAGAGCTTGATGAGGTCGACGTGCACGCCCTTGTCGGCGAAATGCTGGCGGGCGATCTCGGTGTACTTGGTGGCGACGCGGATGCGCGAGCCCTGCTTGACGGCAGCGGCGTAGTCGAAGTCGGCACGCGTCGCGACGCTCATGCGGCAGCGGGCGATGTTGAGGTCCAGCGGCTGATAGAGGCCGTGAGAGCCGCCTTGGGCCAGGGCTTGCTCGTGCAGCACGTCGCGGCCGGCCACGCCGAGGTCGGCGCCGCCGTACTGCACATAGGTCGGCACGTCGCTGGCGCGGACCATGACGATGCGCACGCCGTCGCGGTTGGTCGGCAGGATGAGCTTGCGCGAGGTCTCGGGGTCTTCCAGCACCTCGATGCCGGCGGCGCGCAGCAGCGGCAGCGTCTCTTCGAAGATGCGGCCCTTGGAGAGGGCGAGGGTCAGGCCGCTCATTGGAATTCCTCGGGGGCCAGCGTCTTCATCGACAGCGCGTGGATCTGCTCCTTCATGCGCTCGCCCAGGGCCGCGTAGACGCGCTGGTGGCGCTTGATGCGCGTGAGGCCCGTGAACTCCGCCGACACGATGGTCGCGAAGAAATGGCGGCCGTCGCCCTCGACTTCCAGATGCGCACAGGGCAGGCCTGCGGCAATGAAATCGCGCACTTCTTGCGGGGTGGGGTCGGCCATCACGGGTCCTTCTGGAAAACCCGGCATTTTAGAGAGGGTCTAGGAACGGATCTTGTAGCCCCGCTTCAGCAGCGATAAAGCCAGCCCGGCCGTCACCGCGAAGCTCACGCCGACCACGCCCAGGCTCAGCCACGGCGACACGTCGCTGACACCGAAGAACCCGCGGCGGAAGCCGTCGATCATGAAGAAAAACGGGTTCAGGTGGCTGATGGCCTGCCAGACGCCCGGCAGCGAATGCACCGAGTAGAAGACGCCCGACAGGAAGGTCATCGGCATGATGATGAAGTTCTGGAAGGCGGCGAGCTGGTCGAACTTCTCGGCCCACAGGCCGGCGATCAGGCCCAGCGTGCCCATCAGGCCGGCGCCGAGCACGGTGAACACCAGCACCCAGAGCAGGTTGTCCAGCCCCGGCGGCGCGAACCAGGCGGTCACCAGCAGCACGCCCGTGCCCACCGCCAGCCCACGCACGACCGCCGCGCCGACATAGGCGACGAACCAGGCCGCCGGCGACAACGGCGTCAACAGCAGGAAGACGAGGTTGCCGGTGATCTTGCTCTGGATCAGGCTGGACGAGCTGTTGGCGAACGCGTTCTGCAGCACGCTCATCATCACCAGGCCGGGAATCAGGAACTGCGTGTAGCCAACGGTGTCGTAGACCTTCACGTGGTCTTCCAGCGTGTGGCCGAAGACGAGCAGGTACATGACGGCCGTCAGCACCGGCGCGGCCACCGTCTGGAAGGCGACCTTCCAGAAGCGCAGGACTTCCTTGTAGAAGAGCGTGGACGCGCCGTTCATTGCTCGGCTCCCTGCATGATTTCGAGGAACACGTCTTCGAGGTCGGCGCGGCCGATCTCCAGGTCTTCGATGGGGCACCCCACCTTTCTCAACTCGGCCAGCGTCGTCTCGACCTCGTGGGCGTCATGCGCCGTGACCTGCACGATGCGCCCCGTCACGCGGGCGCGCGCCGCGATGTCGGCAGGCAGCACCGCATCGGTCTTGAAGCGCAGCATCGTCGAATGCGTGCCCGCCAGCAGTTGCGACGTGCGGTCCAGCGCGACGATGCGGCCGGCCTTCAGCATGGCGATGCGCTGGCACAGCGCCTCCGCTTCCTCAAGGTAGTGCGTCGTCAGCAGCACCGTGTGGCCTTCCCGGTTCAGCCGGGCGATGAACTGCCACAGCGTCTGGCGCAGCTCCACGTCCACGCCGGCCGTCGGCTCGTCCAGCACGATGACGGGAGGGCGGTGCACCAGCGCCTGCGCCACCAGCACGCGGCGCTTCATGCCGCCCGACAGCTGGCGCATGTTGGCGTGGGCCTTGTCGGTCAGGCCGAGGTTGTGCAGCAGCTCGTCGATCCAGGCGTCGTTGTTCTTGACGCCGAAGTAGCCGCTCTGGATGCGCAGCGTCTCGCGCACGCTGAAGAAGGGGTCGAACACGAGCTCCTGCGGCACGACGCCCAGCGCCTTGCGGGCAGCGGCGTAGTCGTCGACGACGTCGTGGCCCATCACGCGCACGCGGCCCTCGGTGGCGCGGGCCAGGCCGGCCAGCACGCTGATCAGCGTCGTCTTGCCGGCGCCATTGGGGCCCAGCAGGCCGAAGAACTCGCCCGGCTGGATGTCGAACGTGACGCCGTCCAGCGCCTTCAGCTGCCCTCCCCGGTAGGTCTTCCTGACGTTCTCGAACGAGATGGCGGGGGGCGATGAGGTCGGGCTCGGCATAAGGGCGCGATTCTAAAAGTCGCATCTTTTTGACTGCAGATCACTGCCAGAATCCCCCGCGATGCCTACGCCCAAACGCCCCCGCCGCACCGCCGAGCGCATCCTCGAGGTCACGCTGGACCTCTTCAACCGCTTCGGCGAGCCGAATGTGTCGACGACGCTGATCTCGGCGGAGCTGAAGATCAGCCCGGGCAACCTCTACTACCACTACCCGGCCAAGGACGAACTCGTCAACGCGCTGTTCGGCCGCTACGAGGCCGAGGTCAACGAGCTGCTGGCCGCGGCCGACAACGTGCGTCATGTGGAGGACGCCTGGCTGTTCTTCCACATGCTGTTCGAGCTGATCTGGCAGCACCGCTTCCTGTACCGCGACCTCAACGACCTGCTGTTCAAGAACCGCAAGCTGGAGACGCACTTCCAGACGCTGCTGGCCGCCAAGGAGCAGGCCATGCGCAACGTGCTGTCGGGCCTGCACCTGGGCGGCGCACTGAAGATGGAGCTGCGCGACGCGGCGCCGACGGCCAATGCGATGGTCGTCGTCGTCAGCTACTGGCTGAGCTACGAATACGTGCGCGACCCGCGCCGCGCGCTCGAGCCCGACCGCGCCGGCGCCGCCATGCTGCGCGGCGCCTTCCATGCGCTGAGCCTGCTGCTGCCCTATCTGGAGCCCGCATCCCGGGAGCATCTCTTCAAGCTCGCCGGCAATTATCAAGAGCGTGTTTAGGGGCCTTTCATAGCGCCCGTTGCCCCGCAAAAACAGTGGATGCAAGGCGCAAACCGGAGCCGGGCTCACGGCCCGGCGAGGATTTGCAACGCCGCAGACGCTGTTTTTGCGGGGCAACCCGAAGGGCAAGTCAGCAAGGGGCCGCACTCGTTGTTGCACGCCTTGCCCATGCAATAGCATGGGCTGCGCCGCGCGCCTAGATTGCGGCCCCTTGCTGACTTGCGGGCGCCATGAAAGACCCCTAAACACGCTCTACAGGAGACAACGCGATGGCCAAGTGGACCGCCTTTCCGTATGACAACGCCGCCTTCGTCTACACGCCCGCCACGCTGAAGAAGCACTGGGCGCGTCTGCATGCCGGCGATGCCGAGCCCTTCCCCAAGGACGCCGACGTCGTGCAGGCCTGGATCCATTTCCACGCCGGTGACTTCCAGGCCGCCTACGACGCGGGCCTGGCCGCCGGCGGCGCCGGCATCACCGTCGCCAACAAGGCCCAGGGCATCTACGCCAACTACCTGGAGAAGAAGGAGAAGGTGAAGCTGGAGATGTTCCTGGAGATCGCCGAGCGCGCCGAGGCGCAGCAGGCCGAAGAGCCCAACAACGCCAATGCGTACTACTGGCAGGCCTATGCGCTGGGCCGCTACGGCCAGGGCATCAGCGTCGCCAAGGCGCTAGCGCAGGGCCTGGGCAGCAAGGTCAAGGGCGCGCTGGAAAAGACCATCGAACTCGCACCCAAGCATGCCGACGCCCACATCGCGCTGGGCGCCTTCCATGCCGAGGTCATCGACAAGGTCGGCAAGCTGCTGGGCCGCACGCAGGGCGCCGACGCGGCCACCGGGCTGAAGATGTTCGAGCAGGCGCTGAAGCTCAATCCGACCAGCGCCATCGCGATGATCGAGCGCGCCAACGGCCTCGTCATGCTGGAAGGCGACAAGCGCATGAAGGAGGCCGAGAAGCTCTATGCCGACGCGGCCGCGAGCGTGGCGCTGGATGCGATGGAGCTGCTCGACGTCGAGCTGGCGAAAGAGGAACTCGAGGAGTAATTCACGGTTGCCGATTCGGATCGTGAACTGCGTCACGACTTGGCCACCCGTGGTTCCGGGGATGCACGCCCATGCACGGCGACGTAAGCTCCGCGCCATCAAACCACCCCTCCACGAGACAAGCGCCATGAAGTTCCTGATCCCCGCCATCGCTGCTTTCGCCGCCTTCGCCGTGCACGCCGCCGACAAGCAGACGCCCGAACAGGCCGAGCTGCGCGCCGAGTGCGCCAACAGCTACAGCGACACCAGCAGCATCAGCACGCCCGTGGCCGCCAACGAATACCAGTTCGTCTACTCCAACGGCAAGTACAAGGGCGAAGCCCGCCCCGGCAAGCTGCTGCCCTGCACCTCGCAGCAGTACGCCGCCTACCTGGACAACAAGGCCGACCCCGCCAAGGTGATGGCCGCCTACCCGACCGCCGCCGGCCGCCCGACCACGAAGAAGAAGGCCGACCGCTCCTGAGCTTCAGCGGCCCGCATCGCAAGGCGCTCCTCGGAGCGCCTTTTTCATGGCTGCGGCACGGTGCGGTGCAGCATGCATTTGCACGCGCGTCGGCGTAATCTTGACGCTGCCCCTAGCAGTCAGGAGGTCAGCCATGAGAACCCTCGCAGCCCTTGCCGCGCTGGTATCCGCCCTCCCCGCTTCTGCCGCCATGACGCCTGCCGACTATGCGCAGGCGACGTTGCGCGACGGGTGCGCTCAGAGCTACGCCAGCCACACCGCCTACGCGCCGCCCAGCGGCCCGGCGCCCGTCTTCACCGGCGAGCGCTACAAAGGCGACAACCGCTACTACAACGACGCCAAACCCTGCGACGAAGCGCAGTACGCGACATACCTCGAGAAGGCGGATCCGGCGACGGTCGCACTGGCCCACCCGACCAGCGCAGGCAAGAAGGCCAAGCCGAAGAAGCCTGGCTCGACGGCGACAGCGCCTGCCAAGCCGAAGTGAGGGTCAGGCGGCTTCTGCCCCCCAGGGCATCATCAAGGACAGCATCAAGAGCTTCTCGAACTCCGGTGCGAAGTTCGCGATGATGGCCTCGGGGTCGGGGCACAGGCCGGCGTCGGTGATGAGGCCGAACTGCACCCGGCCGGCATAGGTCAGGATGCTGACCCCCATGCCGATGTCGCCCGACTGCGGCACCCAGAACATCACCTTCTCCACCGTCGAGCCGCAGAACTTCAGCGCCTCGGCCGGGCCAGGCACATTGGTCATCACGGCCGTCGCCTTCTTGGCGAAGAGGTTGAGCATCGCGTGCTGCACGGGCTTGATGAGCAGGCCCGCCACCGACAGCAGCCCGAAGGCCATCACCGGCTGGAAGCTGCCCTTCAGCTCGCTCATGCGCGCCCGCACGGCGAACAGCCGCTCCACCGGGTTGGCAATGCCGATGGGCAGCACCAGCGGCACCAGGCCGAAGCGGTTGCCCAGTTGCCAGGCCTGCTCCAGCGGGCGCAGGTTGACGGGCACCATGGCGCGGATCTCCTTGCCCGCCGGGTCCTCGCCGCGGTCGGCCAGGTAGCGGCCGATGGCGCCGGCCGCGCAGGCCAGCAGCACGTCGTTGATGGAAGCGCCCAGCGCCTTGCCGACGGCCTTCACCTCGTCCAGCGCCAGGCGGTCATCCCAGGCCACGGTCTTCTTCGTGCCGGGCTTGCCCTTGAGCCGCGTCGGCGAGTCGTCGGACATCAGCGCGAAGGCGGCGACGTCGGACACGGCCTGGTAGCCCATGCGCGCCATCTCCAGCGACGAGTCCACCGGTGTCGCGCCGCTCATGGCCGCATCGATGCCCTTGGCCACGCCCTTGCCCGTCATGCCGATGGCCTTGATGGTCATGTTGGTCATCGGGCGCAGGAAGGCGTCCAGCAGCCAGTCGGCCTCCTGCGGCTCTTGCGCAGCGGCCTTGGCACGTTGCGGCGGCGCCTTGCCGCCGTCGGTGATGGACAGCATCACCGCGATCAACGCGATGCCGTCGGCGATGCAGTGGTGGATGCGGCAGACCAGCGCGCTGCTGCCGTCGCCCATGTCCTCGATGAGCTGCATCTGCCACAGCGGATGGGCCGGGTCCAGCGGCTCGCTGCACAGCTCGGCGACACGCTCGCGCAGCACCTCGTCGTTGCTCTGGCCGCGCAGCGGCAGCGGCACCTCGGCGACGACGTGGCGGGCGATGTCGAAGTCCTTGTCCAGCACCCACTGCGAGCCCATCAGGCCGTCCTCGACGACCTTCTGCCGAAAGCGCGGGTACTGCAGCAGCCGCTCGGCCACGCGCTCGCGCAGCGCGGCCAATGTGATGCCAGGGCGGATGGACCAGACCCCGACGATCATCATCAGGTTGGCCTCGGTATCCATGCGCAGCCAGGCGGTATCCACCTTGGACATGCGTTCGCTGGTCTGACCCACGGCGTCTCCTCGAAATCGTTTTTTGGCGGGCCTAAACTCGGCGGCCCCGTCGTTCGATTGTCACCACATCGAACCCCTCGAATCAGCCCTGGAGAACCCCGTGAGCCTGAAAGACCAATTCGAAGCCGCCGTCGCCGATTCGAAGAACCTGCCCGAGCGGCCGGACAACATGACGCTGCTGAAGATCTACGCGCTCTACAAGCAGGGCAGCACCGGTGACGTCGACGGCAAGCGCCCCGGCTTCACGGACATGGTCGGCCGCGCCAAGTGGGATGCGTGGAACGAACTGAAGGGCACCTCGCAGGAAGAAGCCCAGCAGCAGTACGTCGACCTGATCGAATCGCTGAAGTAAGCCCTTCGGCGCTCCGAGAAGAACCGGCCCCTCAGGCCGGTTTTTTCTTGGCCGGCGCCTTCTTGCCGGCCGCCAGCAGCGCGTCCAGCTCCTTCTGGACCTCGCCCTCGATGGTCGACTTGAATGCCCCGAGCAGGAAGCCCAGTTGCGCCACCAGCTCGAAGCGGTCGGCAGCCACGGTCAGCTCGCCCTTGACGCCCGAACGCGTGAACTCGACGGTGTCCTCGTCGTCGCCCTCGTGGACCGTGCATTCCATGTCGAACTTCTCTTCGACCTTCTCCGCCCATTTCCAGGCGATCTCGCGGGCGCGCTGAAGACCCAGGTCGTGGTCTCGGTGGATGCGGATCTCGGCCACGTCGGCTCCTTCTTGATGTATGGCGGCCACTCTACGCGAGAAGCTTCCGGAAACATCGGGCGTCCTGTTTGCACGCATACTTTTGCGCCGCAAGTGCCGACACCATGCAAGCCGCCGTCCCCGACACCGCACCGCTTTACACCGACCCGCTCGCCGCGGGCCTGGCGCATTTCGGCGCGGCCGAGCCCGACCATGAGCAGGCCGTCTACTGGTTCGGCGTCGCAGCCGCCGAGGGCGACGTCGAGGGCCTGGCCATGTATGCCTTCTGCCAGCTCGAAGGCCTGGGCCTGACGCGCGACCCCCACCAGGCCCGGGTGCGACTGGAGCACGCCTCGGCCCTGGGCAGCCTGACGGCCAAGTTCAACCTGGGTCGCATGCTGGTCGCCGGCTGGGGCGGCGCGCCCGACGCCGTGCGTGGCGTGGCCCTCTACATCGCGGCCGCGGCGCAGGGCCATGCGGACGCCACCTTCAACCTCGCCGCCTGCCTGGACGCTGGCTGGGGTTGCCAACCCGACCGCCTCGCGGCCAAGGCGCTGTTCCTGCGCGCCCGTGCGCTGGGCTGCCCGCTGAAAGCACCGGGCGTGCGCATCCGCCAGCGCGAGCTGGATGCCGTGCGCGAGCTGGCGCGCCGCTTCGAGGTGGGCAGCGACCTGCCCCACCTCATCGAGGAACGCCAGCACGAGATCGTGCTGGTGCAGGAGCTGGTGCAGCGGCATCCCCGGCGCAAGACCAGCTTCACGACGAAGCAGAAGCAGACGCTGGCCCGCCTGACCGGCGTCGCCAGCCTCATCGGCGGCGTGGCCGGCGCGCTGGCGGGGCTGTTCGGGTGGCAGGGCAGGCGCTCGGCGCGGCATGATGCCGGGCCGACGTCCATTGCTTGAGCCCGGTCAGGACGTTGCGCCGCGCACCATCGGCTGCCTCGGATGCAGCCTCGCCATCGTCAGCACGTCTTCGTACCGCCCATTGCGCAGCCCGTAAGCCCTGAGCCGCCCTTCCAGCTCGAAGCCATGGCGCTCATACAGCCGGATGGCGCGCGCGTTGTCGTGATAGACCGTCAGCTCGATGCGCAGGACCTGGGCCCAGTTGTCGGCGTAGTCGAGCAGGGCGACCATCAGCGCCTGGCCGACGCCTTGACCCTGGCTGGCCTTGGCGACGGTGATGCCCAGGCTCATCACATGGCGGCGGCGCACCGAAGGCCCGACCGGGTGCAGGCCGGCGAGGCCCACGGGCCTGTCGTCGATGCAGGCGGCCAGCACCAGCTCGTTGGAGCCTGCGGCCGGCGGGTTCATGCCGGCGATGCGCTGGGCCCAGATCTCCTCGCTGGCGAACGGCAGCTGCAACGTGCCGCCGAAGACCTCGGGGTCGGCAAACTGCTCGGCGATTGCCGCGGCGTCAGCCGCCTTGACGCGGCGCAGGGTCAGGCTCATCGGGAACACCTCCTTGTGTCCTCAATGTAGCCCGGCGCTCCTCGCGCGGCAGCGGCGCGAGCTTCTCGACAGCGGCGTGGAAGCGCCCCCAGTCGCGCCCCTCCCGCTCGAACAGCCGCTCGAAGGCAGGCACGAGGTCGCTGTAGGCCGACAGGATGGCGAAGTTCGCGTTGTTGGCGCGCTGGAACCAGGCCTCGTAGCCGGGCGCCTCCAGCCTGGCGCGCTCGCGCAGCTCGGCCATCACGGCGGCCTTGCCCGCGGCGCGCGCGTCGGCGGGGCCGTCGTAGACCTTCTGCAACCGCTCGCGGCCTTCGCGGGCAAGCTTGAGGAAGGCGGCGCGCCGCGCGCGGCCGGCTTCGAAGGCGGCCAGCGCCTCGGGCTTGGCTGCAAGCCATTGCCGCGCGCCGATCAGCTCGACGGCGCTGGCATAGGCCTCGTTGAAGCCAGTGTCGTCGCTGACGTAGACGCGCTGGTGGGCCAGCTCGTGGAAGATCATCGCGGCCAGCTCGCCCTCGGGATAGCGGATGAAGGTGTTCAGCAGCGGGTCGCCGCCCAGCAGCCGGCTCCAGCCGAGCGTCGAATAGGCCGGGATGGCCTGCACCTGCACCTCCCAGCCTTCGGCCTTCAGCGCGTCGGCATGCTTCTTCGCCTCGTCGAGATCGAACCACCCCTGGTAGCCGGCGCAGCCCATGATGGGATAGCACCAGGTCTTGAGCGTGAAGCCGAACTCGGGCGCGGCGATGACGTTCCACACCGCGGCCGTGCGGTGCAGATCGGCATAGCGGCGGTAGCTGTTGTTCTCGGGCAGGCCAAGGTGGGCGCTGGCGTAGTCGCGCATCTGCTGCGACAGCTTCAGGCGCTCGGCGAGGTCGGGCTGGGTCGCCGGATCGGCCAGCCATTCGCCGACCGGCCTGGCGGCGCGCACGATGCCGAGGTGGCCGCTGGCCGCCTGGCTCCAGTGGCTGAGCGCGCTGCAGCCCGTGAGGCCCAACAGCGCCGCTGACAGCAGCAGGCGCGAGATCAAACCGCTTCCACTTGCACCAGGCAGTCGTAGAAGGCCGGCGCATTGCCCAGGTCGGTGAGGTTCTGGTGCGTCACCTCGTTGACGTTGCTGCCGTCCACGCCCAGCTTGCGCCACCACACGCCCAGGCCGTTGACGACGCCGGGCCGTGCGCGCGGGCTGACCTTGAGCGTGGCGACGTAGCGGCCGCGGTCGTTGAAGGCGGCCACGCGGGCGCCGTCGGCTAGACCGCGTGAAGCAGCGTCGTCGGCATGCATCTCGATCAACGGCTCGCCCTCGATGTCACGCAGGCTCTTCACGTTGACGAAGCTGCTGTTCAGGAAGTTGCGCGCCGGCGGGGAGATCATCGCCAGCGGATAGCGGGCGGCCAGCCCGGGCGCGGTCAGCGCACTCTCGTAGTTGGGCACGTAGTCGGCGCCCGCGGCATTGGCGCGGCCGTTGGGCGTGCGGAAGCCGCCGTTCGCAAACGGCGCCTCGGCAATGGGCAGCGGCAGCCAGCCCTGCTCACGCAGCAGCGCCATGTCGATGTCGGCCGTGAAGGCCTGGGCGGCGAGGTCTTCGTCGCTGTCGCTGAAGCAGGGGTCGGCCAGGCCCATCGCCGCGGCCAGCTCGCGGAAGATCTGCGTGTTGGGCTTGGCCTGGCCCAGCGGCGCAATGGCCGGCTGGTTCATCAGCACGTCGGTGTGGCCATAGGAGGTGTGCACGTCCAGGTGCTCCAGCTGCGTCGTGGCGGGCAGCACGTAGTCGGCCAGGTCGGCCGTGTCGGTCATGAAGTGCTCCAGCACGACGGTGAACAGGTCCTCGCGCTGGAAGCCCTTGACCACCTTGGGCGACTCCGGCGCCACGGCGACCGGGTTGCTGTTGTAGACGACGATGGCCTGGATGGGCGGATCCGCCTGCAGCAGCGCGTCGCCGATGGTGCTCATATTGACCATGCGCGGCATGCGGCCAGCCAGCAGGTCGGGCCGCTCGAGATCGGCGTTCTTGAAGGGCGCGTTCCAGCCCGAGGCGGACAGCAGCATGCCGCCGCTCGGGTGGCGCCAGGCGCCGGTCAGGCAGGGCAGCATCGCGATCAGGCGCACCGCGTTGCCGCCACCGCGCACGCGCTGCATGCCGTAGTTCAGGCGGATGGCGGCCGGCTTGATCGTCCCGTAGTCACGCGCCAGGCCGCGCACCTCGTCGGCGCTGATGCCACAGGTCTGCGCCACGCGCTCCGGTGGCCAGGCCAGCGCTTTCTCGCGCAGTTCGTCCCAGCCATCGACATGGTGGGCGATGTAGTCGAGGTCCAGCCAGTCGTTGGCGATCAGCTCATGCATCAGGCCCAGCGCCAGCGCGCCGTCGGTGCCGGGCAGCACGGCGATGTGCTGGTGGCACTTGTCCGCGGTCTCGGTCTTGCGCGGGTCGATGCAGATCAGCTTGGCGCCCTCGCGCTTGGCCTGGTTGGCATAGGTCCAGAAATGCAGGTTGGACGCGATGCTGTTGCTGCCCCAGATGATGATGAGCTTCGCACCGGCGAAGTGGCGCGTGTGCATGCCCAGCTTGTGGCCATAGGTGGCGGCCAGGCCCGCGCCGCCGGCGGAGGCGCAGATGGTGCGATCCAGCCGCGCGGCGCCCAAAGCGTTCCACAGCCGGCCCGCCATGGCCTCGCCCTGGATCAGGCCCATGGTGCCGGCGTAGCTGTAGGGCTGGATGGTCTGCGGGTCTGGAATGGCTTTCAGCTTCGCCGCGATGTCGGCGATGGCCTCGGCCCACGAGACCTGCACGAACTGCGGCGGCTCGGTCTTGCTGCTGACCCGCTTCAGCGGATGCAGCACCCGCTCGGCGTGATAGGTGCGCTCGGGGTAGCGCGAGACCTTGGTGCACAGCGCGCCGTGGGTGTTGGGATGGTCGGCGCGGCCCTGCACCTTGACGACGCGTTCGTTCTCGACGGTGACCTGCATCGCGCAGGTGTCCGGGCAGTCGTGGGGGCAGGCGCCGAAGACGGTACGGGTGGTCATGGCAGTCACGGTTCAGGCAGAGCCGCGATTCTCGCGCGGGTCACTCGTCACGCCCCTCTATCGCAGCCTCCCGCTCAGACCGCAGGCAGCGTCAACCTCGCGAGGCACCCCCGCGGCGCTGCCGGCAGCAGCTCCGCGCTGCCGCCATGCCGCTCGGCGATCTCCCTCACGATGGCCAGCCCCAGGCCGCAGCCCTCGCCATGCGCCGCGCCGCGCACGAAGCGCTCGAAGGCGCGTTCACGCAGCTCGGGGGCAAGGCCGGGGCCGTTGTCCTCGACGTCCATCCACACGTCGTCACCGGCGCGGCGCAGGCGCACCGTGATGGTGGCGCCGCGGCCGGCGTAGCGCACGGCGTTGTCGACGAGGTTGACCAGCGCCTCGCGCAGCAGCAGCTCAACGCCCTGCACCGTCACGGCTTCGTCCGGCAGCTCCACGCCGAGGTCGCAGCCGGCGGCCAAAGCGCGCGGCACCTGCTCGGCGGCCACGTCGCGCACGAGGGCGGCGCAGTCCACCCGATCCCAGCCCTGCGCGGCCACGGCCTCGGGCTCGGCGCGGGCCAGCACGAGCAGCTGCGACACCAGCCGCGCGCCGCGCACGGCGCTCTCGTGCACGCGCTGCAGGCGCTGCCTCAACGCGGGCTCCGTCGCGGCTTCGAGCGCCAGCTCGGCCTGGCTCTTCAGGCCGGCGAGCGGCGTGCGCAGCTGATGGGCCGCGTCGCTGATGAAGCGGCGCTGCGTGGCCAGGCTGTGCTGCACCTGGCCGAGCAGCTCGTTGACGGCACCGGCCAGCGCGCCCACCTCGGGCGGCGCGGCCTGCAGTTCGATGGGGTCCAGCGCGTCGGCGCGTCGGCCTTCCATCTGCCGCTGCAGTTCGGCCAGCGGCTTCAGGCCGCGGCGGATGCCGGCCCACACGCCCATGCTCATCAACGCGATCAGCAACGACAGCGGCAGCGCCGTGTCCAGCAGCATGCGCCGCGCCAGCAGCTCGCGCGGCTTGCTGGAACGGGCAACCTGCACGCGCAGCGCCTGCTCAGGCGCGCCGGCGGCGCTCAGCCGCAGGTCCAGCGCCACGACGCGCATGGGCTCGGGCACCGTGGCGTCGAAGAACACCGGTTCATTCAACGTCGGCGCTCCCGGCGGCGGCGGCATGCGCGCATCACCGAGCAGCAGCTGGCCCGGCGGCGAGCTGACCATGTACATGACCCGGTCCTCGGGGTCCGCAGCGAGGATGTCCTGCGCCGAGCGCGGCAGGTCCACGAACAGGCCGCTGGCCGTCGGCCGGATCTGCCGCGCCAGGGCCCGCGCGGCCTGCAGCAGCGTCGCGTCCACCAGCTCGTCGGCATGGCGGCTGGCCAGGCGGTAGGCGCCGAAGGCCGCCACGCCCCACAGCACGGCCTGCGGCAGCAGCAGCCACAGCAGCAGTTGGCGGTGCAGCGAACGGCCGCTCACGCCGGCGCGGCCGTGGCCTCGAGCAGATAGCCCAGGCCGCGCACCGTGCGCACGGCCAGGCCCGAACCCTCGAGCTTCTTTCGCAGGCGGTGGATGTAGACCTCCAGCGCGCCGCCGCCGGCGCTTTCCTCGCTGCCCCAGGCCTCGGCGATCTGCGCCTTGGTGACGACGCGGTCGCGCTCGGTGACGAGCAGGTCCAGCAGCGTCCACTCGCGCGGGCTCAGCTCCACGGCCTCGCCGGCGATGCTGGCGCGCCGCGCGCTGCGGTCCAGCGTCAGGCCGCGCAGCTGCTGGGCCGCGCCGGCGGGCCGGCCGCGGCGCATCAGCGCGTGCAGGCGGGCCTCCAGCTCGGGGAAGTCGAAGGGTTTGGTCAGGTAGTCGTCGGCGCCGGCCTGCAGCCCGGCCACGCGGTGCTCCAGCGCGTCCAGCGCCGTCAGCACGAGGATGGGCAGCGCACGGCCGGCGTCGCGCACGCGCTTCAGCACGGTCAGGCCGTCCACCATGGGCAGGCCGAGGTCCAGGATGGCGACATCGAAGTCCTGCTTCTTCAGCAGGTACTCGGCCACGGCGCCGTTCTCGGCCCACTCGACCTTGAATCCGGCGTTCAGCAACTGCTGCTGCAGCGCATCGGCCAGCACGGGGTCGTCTTCGGCGAGCAGCAGGTTCATGGGACGGACACTTTAGCGGCCGCGGCGCTCATGGTTAATACGATATTAAGTTTATTAATCACCGGTAATGATGCCGGCATGCCCCGCACCTGCACCCTCGCACTGGCCCTGCTGCTTGCCCAGGCTCAGGCCGCGAAGGCCGGGCCGCAGGCCGACGTCCTGCATTGGTGGACTTCGCCCGGCGAGACGGCCGCCATGCATGCGCTGGCCGATGCCTACCGCGCCGCCGGGGGCCAGTGGCGCGACCTGGCCGTCGTCGCTTCCGAGCAGGCGCGCGCCGTGCTGATGGAGCGCATCAAGGCGGGCAACCCGCCGACGGCCGCGCAGTTCAACGCGTCGCAGAGCTTCCGCCAGCTCGCCAGCCAGGGCCGGCTGAATGCGCTGGACGACATGGCCCGAGAGGGCCGCTGGGCTGAGACGCTGCCCGCCCTGCTGCTCGACGCCGTGCGCGTGGACGGCCACCTCTACGCCATGCCGCTGAGCATTCACATGCCGGCCTGGCTGTGGAGTTCCAAGGCCGCGCTGGCCAAGGCCGGCATCAAGGCCGAGCCGCGCAGCGTGGATGAGCTGTTCGCCGCGCTGGACAAGCTGCAGGCCGCGGGCCTGATCCCGCTCGCCCATGGCGGCCAGCCCTGGCAGGACCTCAACCTCTTCAACGCCCTGCTGGCCAACCAGGGCGGCCGCGAGCTCTACCTCGCCGTGCTGCGCGATCGCGACCCGGCCGCGCTGCAGGGCGACGCGCTGCGCCAGGTGCTGCTCAGCTACAAGAAGTTGCGCCGTTATGTCGACACCGGCTCGCCGGGTCGCAGCTGGAACGACACCACCGCGCTGCTGATCAGCGGCCGCGCGGGCTTCACCATCATGGGCGACTGGGCCAAGGGCGAGTTCGCCCAGGCCGGCCAGCAGCCCGGCCGCGACTATGGCTGCACGCCGGGGCTGAGCGCCAGGGCGCCCTATATCGTCGACGGCGATGTACTGGTGTTCCCGAAAGGTGGCGACAAGGCCGCCCAGCAGCTGCTGGCGCGCGTGGCCACCTTTGCTCCCACACAGCTGGCCTTCAGCGCACGCAAGGGCTCCGTCCCCGTGCGCATCGACCTCGACACCCACACGCTGGACGCCTGCGCTCAACTCGGCGCTTCCGCGCTGCGGGACGCCAAGCGGCTGGTTGGCAACACCGAGATGCTGCTGGCGCCCGAGCAGCTGACAGCGCTCGAACGTGCCGTCAGCGACTACTGGAACCGCGACATTCCCGCGCAGGCGGCCCAGCAGGCCATCGCGAAAGTTCTACAGGACAGGAGACCCCCTTGACACGCGTTCACATCCAGGACCTCAGCATCCGCTTCGGCAGCCACGAGGTCATCAAGCACCTCGACCTCGACGTGGACAGCGGCGAGTTCCTCGTGCTGCTGGGGCCATCGGGCTGCGGCAAGAGCACGCTGCTGCACACCATCGCGGGGCTCAACCCGGTCAGCGGCGGCAGCATCCACATCGGCGAGCAGGACGCGACGCATGCCGAGCCCAGCCAGCGCGGCGTCGGCATGGTGTTCCAGAGCTATGCGCTCTATCCGACGATGACGGTGAAGGAGAACCTCGCCTTCCCGCTGAAGATGGCCAAGATGCCCAAGGCCGAGCTGGAGAAGCGCGTGGCCGCCGCGGCCGACATGTTGCAGCTGGGCCCCTTGCTGGAGCGCCGGCCCGGCCAGCTGTCGGGCGGCCAACGCCAGCGCGTGGCCATCGGCCGCGCCGTCGTGCGCGAGGCCAAGGTGCTGCTGCTGGACGAGCCGCTGTCCAACCTCGACGCCAAGCTCCGCACCGACCTGCGCCGCGAGCTGAAGACGCTGCACCAGCGCCTGGGCAACACGATGATCTATGTGACGCACGACCAGGTCGAGGCGATGACGCTGGCCACGCGCATCGTCGTCATGCACCAGGGCGTCATCCAGCAGATCGGCACGCCGGCCGAGGTCTACGACAGGCCGAAGAACCTGCGCGTGGCCGGCTTCGTCGGCTCGCCGGCCATCAACCGCATCGAGGGCCAGGTGGGCGAAGGCGGCCAGTTCGTGTCGCCCGCGTTGACGCTGCCTCTGCCCGCCGCGCTGGCCTCGCGCCCGCCGGGCGAGGCGCTGACGCTGGCCGTGCGGCCCGAGAACGTGAAGCTCGGCGCGGGCCAGCCGTTTGCTGCCGAGATCCAGCTCGTCGAGCCGCTGGGCAACCAGCATGTCGTGTGGATGAACAGCGCCGGCTGCACCGTGTCGGCCGTGCTGCCGGGCCAGCCCGAAGTGGCGGACGGTGCCGGGGTCAGGTTTGGCTTCGACGCGACGAAGACGCTTTGGTTCGACGCCGCAGGCGACCGTCTAGACCTGACCCCCTAACTTTTTATTTGACTGCATAGTCAACGAACTCGACGCCGCGCGCCATCCCCTAGCCTGGGGGAAAAACCGGTAACGGTTTTTGTTCCACCACCCCTTTCCAGGCAACACTCGTAAGCATTCGTACAACCGCACTGAAATAACTTCGATCCCTTGCAGACTGCGCCCGCCCTGGAAAACGCTTGCAGCGTGACTTTTTCCACGGTGGGCTTGGTCGGCGCTGTTGACACCGGTCGGGCAAGCCCGCTTCACCCGCCACCAACTTCCGAAGGGGATCCACCATGACGACCATCACCACACAACGTCGCCAGCGCGGTCAAGGCATGACCGAGTACATCATCATCGTGGCGCTCATCGCCATCGCGGCGATTGCCGTCTACCAGATGTTCGGCAACACCGTGCGCAGCCAGACGGCGGCCATCGCTAACGAACTGGCCGGCAACGACGGCACCGGCGCCAAGAGCGATGCCCAGGCCGCCGCCACCAACGCCGCCACCGAGGCGAACGTCAAGCGCAACCTCGACACCTACACCGGCAACGCCGCGAAGTAAGGCCTCGACCGGGTGAGGCGCTGCATGCGCCCGCCCATTCTTTTCCCCGCAAGCGTCTGCGCCACCGGCCGATTCCAGGCCGGAGGTGCATGGCGGCCTGCGCCTTCCCGGCCCCTTGGAGAAGCATCTTGTTGCATCACCGCGCCGCCATAACCAGCTCTGCCCTGCTTGGCGCCCTGCTCGGGCTCAGCCAGGGCTGGGCGCTGGGCTGGCTGACGGCACAGGCCGCGCTGACGCTGCAACTGGCCTTGCTGTTCAGACCTGGCACCACGGCCGGCGCGGCGGCATGGCGCGCGGGTGTCTTCGGCGCCGCCATGGGCCTGGGTGGCTACGCAGGATTCTTCAGCGAGCCGCCCGCCGGCTATGCAGCTTTGCTGGTGCCGGCCGGCGCGGTCCTCCTCCTCGTCCATGGCCTGCTGGCGGCAGCCAGCGCCTGGCTCAGCCATCGCCTGACGGCCTCCACGACACTGCGCGCGCTGCTGGTCTGGCCGGCCCTGTGGTGCGGGCAGGAGCTGCTGATGGCCCAGGGCCCCCTCGCCCTCCCCTGGCTGCGCATCGGCCAGCTGCAGGCGCCCAATGGCCCCTGGGCCGGCGCGCTGCCGCTGGGCGGCACGTTGCTGGCGGGCCTGCTGATGTGGGCGTCGGCCTTCTTGCTGTGGCAGGCCATCGCCACGGCGCAGGCGCGCCGCCGCTCGCTGGCGGCGATGGCCGCGCTGTTCGCCATCACGCAGGCCCTGGGCCGCGTCGACTGGACGACAACCAGCGGCGACGTCGACGCCGTGCTGCTGCAGCCCGGCGCCGGCCGCAGCACCGAACAGCTGATGACCAGCCTCGACGAAGCCGCCCGCTCGGCCCGCTCGCAGCTGCTGGTCAGCCCGCAGCTGATGCTGGCCAAGACCGCCTCCGCGCTGCCGGCCGACTACCTGCTGGGCTTGCAGCGCGAGCTCGACCGCCGCGACAGCGACCTGCTGCTGGGCATCTACGTTGCCAATGGCAACGGCCAGTTGCACAACGGCGTGCTGTCCATGGGCAGCTCCGGCCCGCAGCGCTACCTGAAGCGCCAGCTCTTCCCCTTCGGCGAGTTCCTGCCGGCGCAAGGCGCGCTGCGCACGCTGCTGGCAGGCGGCCGGCCGCGGCAGGACACCGCGCGCGGCCCGGCCGCGGCCGAGCCGATGTGGCTGGGCGGCCACCGCGTCAGCCTGAACATCTGCTTCGAGCTCGCCTTCCCCGGCCTGTGGCGTGAGGAAGCCGCGGTCAGCGAACTGCTCGTCAACCTCTCGGCCGACACGGTCCACCCGAGCGCGCTGTTCCAGCGCCAGCTGCTGCAGATGGCCGCGGCGCGCGCGCTGGAGTTCCAGAAGCCGCTGCTGCACAGCACCGACATGGGCGGCGCCTTTGCGCTGGACCACGCCGGCCGCGTGGTCGCCCAGCTGCCGCGCCACGCCAGTGCCAGCCTGCCGGTGAAGCTGCAGCCGCGCAGCGGCCTGACGCCCTATGCCCGCCTCGGCGACGCGCCCGCGCTAGCGCTCGCCGCCGCGGCGCTGCTGATGGCGGCGCTGCTGGGTGCGCCGCGCGAACGCATGGCGCACCGGCTGCGCCCGGTGCTGCACGCGCAGCGCGGCCAGGTGCTGATGGCCACCGTCGCGCTGCTGCTCATCAGCGCGGGCCTGCTGTACTACATGGTCAACACCGGCCAGGCCGTGACCGAGAAGATGCGCGTCACGAATGCCGCCGATGCGGCGGCCTACAGCGCCGGCGTCGTGGAGGCCCGCGCGCTCAACCACGATGCCTACCTGAACCGCGCCATGCTGGCCAACGAGATCGCGATCGCGCAAATGGTCAGCGTCGGGTCGTGGGTGCGTTACTTCGCGAACGCGGTGGACGAAGTGCCGGCGACGGCCGGCGACTTGGTCACGATGCTGCAGCCCAGTTGGGAGGGTCTGCAGGTGACGGTCATCTTTGCGGCAACCAAGGTGGTGCTGGAGTACTACACCGGCCAGACCGCGAACTACTACGCCGACTACGTGCTGGACTACGGCATCGGGCCCATCATCACCGTCCATGACGCCGTGATCATCGCCATGGAGGCGGCCCAGGCCGCCGTGCATCTGAACCTCACCGCCGGCCTGCGGCAGAAGCAGATCGCCGACGACGTGGCCCAGGCCATGGACCCCTCCCTGCGGACCCAGGTCGTGCTGGCTTCGCACGGCTTCGACAACTTCACCAAGTCCTATGCGGACGACGAGCGCGGCCGCTTCGCCGACGTGACACTGCGCTCACGCGACCCCTTCAGCCGCGAACGCAACTGGACCATCGACGCGCCCTTCGACATCCCCCTCGTGCGCAAGGACGGTTCGCTGAAGAAGCGCGGCGGCACCGACCTCGTCGGCTTCGACGAATGGCGCGGCATGGACACGCTGGAACTGCACGGCAAGGAGTGGGGTTGCGGCAAGTGGATTCCGGACTGGTGCGACGACATCCGCAAGCCCGTCGGCTGGTCGGCCGTGCAGATCAAGAAGAGCAGCGGCGGCGGCAGCGGCCGCGGCTACCACGGCAATGCCTACGGCGACAACGGCACCACGGCCAACAAGTCCGAGGACGAGATGGAGGAGCCGGGGCTGTACAGCTTCCACGGCCTGCCCGCCGTCCGTGAACTGCGCGACTTCTCGTCCGGCGCCGAGCTGACCACCGGCATCACCATCTTCGTCACCAAGAACCACGCCGCCCTGATGACCTCGGGCGGCATGGCCAAGGCCAAGCCTTCGGGCGACCTCGCCCTCTTCGACGACAAGCCCGCCGGCGCCAAGATGGCCGCGCTGGCGCGCGCCGAGATCTTCTTCGACCGCATCTCGCCGCGTGCCGATGGCAAGACCGAGATCGCGAGCCTCTACAACCCCTATTGGCGGGTGCGCCTGGTGGCGCCCAAGGCGGCCGACCGGGCCTGGGCTGCGGCCCAGCAGGGGGGACTGGTGCTTCCGCCATGAACGCCGCTGCATCCCTGCTGAGGCGCGTCGCAGGTGCGCTGCTCGCGCTGCTGCTGGCGGCCGCGCATGCCGAAACGGCGCCGGTGCCGGACGGCTTCGGCATCACGCCGTCGAAGCGGACCGAGCGCCTGTTCTACGCCGAGCGCACCGGCGAGCTGCCCAACACCGTGAGCCGCCCCGCGCTGGAGCAGGTCTGCCGCGCGCAACGTGAAACGGGAGCCACCACGCGATCCCCGGTCTTCGAGGCCGGCTTTGACCAGCCCGCGCGCACGCGCACCCATGTCTACTTCAGCGCCGACGGCCGGCGCCGCGCGGCCTACACCGAGCTGACGGCCTACAACTGCGACCCGAAGGAGTTCAAGGCCAACGGCCCCTGCGGCTGCACCTACCGCCCGCTGCTGCGGCACAGCGTCGAGGTCACCGTCTGGCAGGGCAGCCGCTTCCAGCGCTGGCGCGCCAAGCTGGAGGAAGGCAGCGGCACGCTGGAGGAAGACAGCGCCGCCGCCCAGGCCCCGTTGCCCGAGCCCGACGACGCCACGCTGACGCGGCTGTTCGGCCCGGTGGTTGGCAAGTCCAGCGCCGCCGGCTGGGCCTGCGCGCAGCGCGAGCAGCCGGGCGCCGGCACGCCGCGGCGCACCTGCCTGGCCATGCCCGACCCCAAGCTGCCCCGGCTGCTGTGGGGCCGCGTGATGTCGAGCAGCGCCGGCGAACCCGACAGCCCCATCCGCCAGAGCAGCGAGCTGACGCGGCTGGACCTGGAGGCCGACGTGGACCCGGCCGTCTTCACGCCCCCCGCCGGCATCACCTACCGCAACCGTCGTGCCGCGAGCAAGGAGTTTCAGCCATGACCCCGCACCGCAGCGCCCGTGCCGGCCAGCTCGGCCAGGCCACCGTCGAGTTCGTCGTCGCCGCCCTCGTCATGGTGCCGCTGTTCATCGTCATCCCGCTGCTCGGCAAATACCTGGACCTGTTCCAGGCCAGCGAGGCCGCCAGCCGCTACGTCGCCTTCGAGGGCGCGAACCGCAACTCGGCCAACAGCTGGAAGAGCGATGCCGAACTCAGCATGGAGGTGCGCCGGCGCTTCTTCAGCGCCTCCGGCGCGCCGGTGAAGACGGGCGATGCGGCCGGTGACTTCATCGCCCACCGCAACCCGGTGTGGACCGACCACGCCGGCCGGCCGCTGCTGGCCAAGTTCGAGGACGACGTGACCGTCAAGACGACGGTGGCCGGCAAGAACGCCATCGCCGCGACCAACGTCTTCGCGCCCAAATTCGGCCTGAGCGACGACAACTGGTACACGGGCGAGGTCTCGATCAAGATCGCCGACATCCCGGGCTTCAAGCCTCTCGACACCATCGGCCTCACCACCACGCGGCGCACCGTGCTGCTGGCCGACGCCTGGACGGCGCGCAGCAATGCGCAGATCCGCCAGCGCATCGAGGACGGTGGCCTCGCGGTCTATCCCATCGGCCAGGCCGCCACGCTGGTGAACCTCATCGGCACCATCCCGCCGCTGGTGAAGGACCCGGCCCTCGTCGTCGGCGACCACGACTGGGACGTCGTGCCCTGCGACCGTCTCAAGGAAGGCTGCTGATGCGCGCCACCTGCCTCGCCACCGCGCTGCTGCTGGCCGGCGCCGCCCATGCCGCCGAGCCGGCCTGGCCCGAGCTGCCGCTGCCCGACGGCGCGCGCGCCGAGATGGTGACGCCCGACAGCGTCATGAACGGCCGCCACAGCCGCATCCTGCGCGCCCGGCTGCCCGGCAGCGTGGACGACGCGCTGGCCTTCTACCGCGAGAAGTTCGGCCGCCAGCGCGTGGAGAACCCGTTGCGGGATGCCAAGGTCATCGCCAAGCGCCAGGGCGCCTTCTTCAACACCGTGCAATTGCGCGAGCGCGGCGCGGGCAGCGTCGAGGCCACCCTCATCAGCACCATGGTGGAAGGCCCGGCGGAACTCAGCCGCGCGATGCAGGACACCAGGCGCCTGCTGCCCGCCGATTCGACGCTGATGAACTCCATGGAATCGCGGGACGGCGAGCGCCGTTCCGTCATGCTGACTGCGCTGAACAGCGCCGACCTGCAGACCAACCGCGACGAGCTGGTGCGCGGGCTGCGCCAGCGCGGCCTGACGGTGTCGCGCGAGGAACGCGGCACCGTCGCCGACAAGGGCCGCAGCCTCACGCTGTGGGCGGAGGGCGCCCAGGAAGAGGCCACGCTCAGCGTCATCGAGGGCGGCGGCTACAGCCTGCTGGTGATCAACCGCGTGCGGGAGATCAAGCCATGAAGCGTTTGAGTGCACTGCACCAGCGCGGCCAGTCCATGGTCGAGTACCTCGTCGTCGGTGCCGTCACGACGGCACTGGTCTTCATGCCCTACGACGGCAAGGCGGGCAGCGACACCGTCGTCGTCTTCATGCTCAAGGCCATCCGCACCGCGTTCGCGAAGTTCCTGGGCGCCATTTCGCTGCCCATCTGAAGAAGCTCCAAGGGAAACAACAAGACATGAGAGTTGCGTTCAATCGAAGCTGGCTGCTGCTGGGCCTGGCCCTCGTCATCGGCGGGCTGTCCGCCTACGGCGTGAAGCGCTACATCGAGCAGCATGTGGAGGACATCGAGGCGCGCAGCCGCTCGCACCGCATGGTCAAGGTCGTCGTGCCCAAGCAGGACCTCGTCAAGGGCGCGCAGTTGAAGCCCGAGCTGCTGGCCGTGCGCGAGGTGCCGGCCGAATGGGCGCACACCAATGCCATCACGCCCGAGCAGTTCGAGCGCGTCGAGGGCCAGCTGCTGGCCTACCCGGTGGCGGCCGGCGAGATGCTGCTGTGGTCGCTGCTGGAAGGCCAGCGCGCGGCCTCGTTCTCGGCGCGCCTGCCCAGCGGCCAGCGCGCCATCACGGTGCCGGTCGACGAGGTCAATTCAATCTCCGGCCTGCTGCAGCCCGGCGACCGCATCGACCTGATGGTGTCCGCCAAGCGCGACAACAAGAGCTACCTCTTCCCGCTGCTGCAGAACGTCACCGTGCTGGCCACCGGTGCCCAGGCCATCCCGATGCCGGGCTGGGATGGCAAGGAGGGCAGCAAGCGCCACTTCACGAACGTCACGCTGGAGGCCTCGCCAGAGGACGCGCGCCGCGTGCTGGCCGCGCGCGAGGTGGGCAAGCTCAGCGCCATGCTGCGCGCGCCGGGCGACAAGGCGCCCATCGCCAGCACGCGGGCCGAGGCCTATGCGCTGCTCGGCATGGGGGGCCGCGAGGCCGCCGCTCCGCAGGAGGGCGTGCCCGTGCTCTACGGCGGACGCGGCGAGATCAAGAGCCTGCCACCGCTAGGCGGCCGCGCCCAGCCGGACACCGCCGCGGCCGCTGCAGCCGCCAACGCCGCAGCCGCGGCCCTGGCCGGTGCGAGGCCGTGATGACCGCGACGGCCATGACCTCCCCTTCCGACAACAACAACTCCAAACGCATGACCCGCTCCCTGGCGCTCACCCTCAGCCTCGCCCTCACGCTGCCCGTCCACGCGCAGGAAGCGCCGGCACCCGCCGCCAGCGCACCGGAGAACAGCGGCGGCTTCGGCATGGCGCTCAAGCCCACCGTGAAGCGCGGCGTGCCGAAGTCCGGCGCACCCGCCGCGCCCTACACGCCCGTGCAGGCCAGCGGCAACGACGGCCAGGTCGCCGAGATCGACATGTTCGTCGGTGAGTCGCGCGTGTTCCCGGCGCCCGGCGTCGCGCGCATCGCGGTCGGCAACGGCCGGCTGCTGTCGGCCGCCGCGCTGGACGAGAAGGAGGTCATCCTGTTCGCCAACGGCGAGGGGACGTCGTCGCTGTTCATCTGGAATGCCGACGGCCGCTACCAGCGCGTGAAGATCAACATCGTGGCCGGCGACACCTCGCGCCACGCCCGCGAGATCGCGGCCTTCCTGTCCACCATCCCCAACGCCCGCACGTCCATCATCGGCGCCAACATCGTCGTCGAGGGCGAGCAGCTGTCGGACTTCGACCTCGAGAAGATCGAGGCGCTGTCCAAGCGCTATCCGCAGATCGTCAACTTCACCAACCGCGTCGGCTGGGAACGCATGGTGGCGATGGACGTCAAGGTCGTGGAGTTCCCGACCAGCGTGCTCAAGGAAGTCGGGCTGAAGTGGAAGGGTACCGGCGGCGCGGCGCTGGGCGCGATCTGGTCGCCGATCACTCGTGGACACGGGCCTTATGGCATCAAGGTCCAGACCAGCGAGGAGAATCCCGCCCCCATCGTCGGCAGCGATGGCCAGCCGGGCGGAATCCTGCCGAGCGGTCTCAACGTGCTCAGCGTGCTGAACGTCGGCCTCAACGCCCAGCTCAACCTGTTGGCCCAGGACGGCAAGGCCACGCTGCTGGCCGAGCCGCAGCTGTCGGCGCGCAACGGCGCCAAGGCCAGCTTCCTGGCCGGTGGCGAGCTGCCCTACGCGGTGTCTAACCAAAACGGCACCACCATCCTGTTCAAGCCCTACGGCATCAAGGTCGACATCACGCCACGCGTGGACGCCAGCGGTGTCATCCGCGCCACGATCGAGTCCGAGGTCAGCAGCATCGACCGCTCGGTCACGACGACCTTCGGCCCCGCGCTGCTGACCCGCAAGACCAACACCGAGTTCAACCTGCGCGACGGCGAGACGCTGGTGCTGTCGGGCCTGCTGCAGCGCGATTCGTCCACCGACATCGACAAGATCCCGCTGCTCGGCGACATCCCCATCCTCGGCGCGCTGTTCCGCTCCAAGCGCTTCCAGAACAAGGAGACGGAGCTGGTCGTCTTCGTCACGCCGCGTGTCGTGGCCGCCGACTCGCCGTCCAACCGCGACCGCATCCAGCAGACCACCGAGCGCCTGCAGGCGCGCATGGGCCCCACGCCCTACCTGACCGACCCCGTGCAGCCCGGCGTCAGCTACGAGAAGGCCGACAAGGTCCCGCAGCGCCCCGGCCAGCCGCCGGCCGACAACGCACCAGTGCCTCCGCCCGTGACCGCCGAGGCACCGCTGGTGGCCGGCATCGGCCGCGCTCCCGAAGGCGCGCTGCTGCGTGTGCAGGCTCCGCAAGCCGTGCTGCGCGCGCAGCCCATCGAGACCGCCGAGGCGCTGCTGACGCTGCAGCGCGGCGCCACCGTCGTGCTCGGCTCCGCACCGTCGCAGCCGCCGGGCCAGGGCCGCTGGACGAATGTGCATGTCGGCGCCATCAACGGCTGGGTGCTGTCCGAGCAGATCGTCGCGTGGCGGCCGTCCGACGCCGGCCAGCCCGACGTGCGGCCCGCCGTCGTCCAGGCCGTGCCGGGCCTGAAGCCGGCCCTGCTGGGCAAGACCGACGACGAGCTGCTCGGCACGCCGATGCGCGTGCAGTCGGAGGCGCTGGCGCTGCGCATCACGCCGGACGTCAACGCCGCGGTGGTGTGGCGCGCCCAGCGCGGCGACGTCGTGCGCCGCCTCAACCTGCCGCCGCAGGGCGCCTGGCTGCCGGTGCAGATCGGCGCCGGCCCCACGGGCAAGCGCGGCTGGGTCCTCGCACAGTGGCTGGTGCCACTCAACATGCCATGAGCCAACTCATCATCCAGATCACCGACACCGACGGCGAGACGCGCGAGCTGACGCTGGACCAGCGCGAGATCCGCATCGGCCGCGACAAGGCCTGCGACATCCAGCTGCGCGGCTGGCGCGTCGGCCGCGAGCATGCGCGCCTCGTCGAGACGCGCGAGGGCTGGACGCTGGAGGACCTCGGCCAGTTCACCGGCACGTCGGTCAACGCGCAGCGCATCGTGCGCTACGGGCCGCTGAGCTTTGCCGACCAGATCCGCATCGGCGGCACGACGCTGCGCGTGCGAGAGGTCGAGGGCGCGGCCGCCGCGCCAAAGGCCCAGCCGCAACCCGCCGCGCCGACGGCCGGTGTCATCCAGTTGCACGCGGCGGCACCGGCGCCGCGCGTCGCGGCCCATGCCGCGCCCACGGACGAACCCGTGTCCCCCGAGGTGCTGGCCGTGCAGGCCCGCCACCCCTGGCGCAAGCGCGTGCACGACCAGCTGCTGGAGGTCATCGACCTGCGTCGCCGCGACCTGACGCGCATGACCGATGCCGAGCTGCGCGCCGAGACCGAGAAGCTGGTGCGCGAGATCCTGGAGCGCTTCGACGACCTGCCCGCCCACATCGACCGCGAGGCGCTGCGCAAGGAGGTGCTGGACGAGGCCGTGGGCCTGGGCCCGCTGGAGGACCTGCTGGACGACGTGAGCGTCACCGAAGTGATGGTCAACCGCGCCGACGAGATCTTCGTCGAGCGCAGCGGCCGGCTGGAGCGCTACCCGCTGGCCTTCACGAGCGACCGCGCCATCATGGGCGTCATCGAGCGCATCGTCGCGCCGCTGGGCCGGCGCATCGACGAGTCGTCGCCGCTGGTGGACGCGCGGCTCAAGGACGGCTCGCGCGTCAACGCCATCATCCCGCCGCTGGCCCTCAAGGGTCCGACGATCACGATCCGGAAGTTCTCCAAGAAGCGGCTGACGGCCGACGACCTCGCGGCCTTCGGCTCGGTGTCGGCGCCGATGGTGGCCTTCCTGGAGCTGTGCGTGAAGCAGCGCAAGAACATGATCGTGTCCGGCGGCACCGGCTCGGGCAAGACGACGCTGCTGAACGTGCTGTCCAACTTCATCCCGGACGGCGAACGCATCATCACCATCGAGGACGCGGCCGAGCTGCGGCTCAACCACTCACACCTGGTGTCGCTGGAGTCGCGGCCGTCCAACGTCGAAGGACGCGGCGCCATCACCATCCGCGAGCTGGTGAAGAACTCGCTGCGCATGCGGCCCGACCGCATCGTCGTCGGCGAATGCCGCGGCGGCGAGGCACTGGACATGCTGCAGGCGATGAACACGGGCCACGAGGGCTCGCTGACCACGCTGCACGCCAACACGCCGCGCGACGCGTTGGCGCGGCTGGAGACGCTGGTGCTGATGGCCGGCATGGACCTGCCCATCGGCGCCATCCGCGACCAGATCACGTCGGCCGTGGACATCATCGTGCAGCAGTCGCGCTTCGCCTGCGGCTCGCGCAAGGTGACCAGCATCACCGAGGTCTCGGGCATGGAGAACGGCAAGATCCAGCTGCAGGAGCTGTTCCGTTACGAGGCGCGCGGCTTCGGCGCGGACGGCAAGGTGCAGGGCGACTTCTTCGGCTGCGACGCGGTGCCCACCTTCTTCGACGAGCTGCGCGAGCAGGGCGTGCAGTTCGATCTGTCGCTGTTCGACCGGAGGGCCGCATGAGGGTCGCTCCGCACCGGCGAGGGGCCAAGTCATGAGCACGAGCCTCGTCGCCACCCTTGTCGCCGCCGTCGTCGCGATGGCCGTGATGATGCTCGTGTGGTCGGTCGCCAGCATCGCCACCAGCGGCCTCGCGCGCTACCGACAGCTCTTCACCGAGCGTGCCAACGTCGGCCTGCGCGAGCTCTTCCTGTTCGTCGACCCCGGCCGCCTCTTCGTGTTGAACCTGGCGCTGCTGGTGCTGCTGACGACGCTGGCATGGGCGCTGACGCGCAATGCGATTCCCGCCATCGTCACGGCGATCGTCGTCGCCTTCGGGCCGCGCTTCCTGCTGCGCTGGCTGCGCCGCCGCCGTGTCGAGAAGCTGGAGCAGCAGCTGCCCGACGCGCTGCAGATGCTGGCCGGCGGCCTGAAGGCCGGCGTCAGCCTGTCACAGGCCATCCAGCAGCTGGTGCTGGAGGCCCGCCCGCCGATCTCGCAGGAGTTCGACCTCGTGCTGCGCGAGCAGCGGCTGGGCGTGTCGATGGACGAGGCGCTGGACGGCCTCAACAAGCGCGTGCCGCTGCAGTCGGTGACGCTGACCGTGTCGGCCATGCGCATTGCCAGCGAGACCGGCGGCCAGCTCGCCGAGACGCTGGAGCGCGCCGCGCAGACGCTGCGCCAGAAGTTGGCCATGGAAGGCAAGATCCGCGCGCTGACCTCGCAGGGCAAGCTGCAGGCCTGGGTCGTCGGCGCGCTGCCGCTGTTCCTGATGGTGGTGCTCAACAAGATGGAGCCGGCGGCGATGAACCTGATGTTCACGACGCGCACCGGCTGGGCGACGCTGGTCGTCATCGGGCTGTTCGAGTTCTTCGGCGTGCTCGTCATCCGCAAGATCGTGGACATCGACGTATGAGCACGTCCTGGCTTGAATGGCTGCCGTTGATCTGCGCGCTCGGCCTCGGCCTGGCGATGGCGCTGGTGGCGCACAGCCTGATGCGCGCCATCGACGACGTGCCCGACGAGGACCGCAGCTACCGCGACATGCCGCCCACCTTCTTCAGGCTGATGTGGTGGCCCATCCGCTGGATCGCCCACTACCTCGGCCCGCACCTGAAGCTCGGCGTGCGCCAGCGCGTCATGGGCCGTCTGCGCCTGGCCGGGCTGGACTACGCGCTCGCACCCGAGCAGTTCATCGCTGCGCAGCTGCTGAGCGGCGCGATCTGCGGGCTGATGGTCTGGTGGGTGCTGGACAGCTTCGGCCGCGCGGCCGGCCCCTGGCCGTGGGTGGCGGGCGGCTTCGGCTTCCTGTTCCCGGCCATCTGGCTGCGCGACTTGGTGCAGCTGCGCCGCCGCCAGACGCTGAAGACGCTGCCCTTCATGCTGGACATCATCACGCTGTGCGTGGAGGCGGGGCTGAACCTGACCGGCGCCTTCCAGCAGGCCGTGGCCAAGGGGCCGGCGGGGCCGCTGCGCGACGAGTTCTCGCGCGTGCTGCGCGACGTGCGCGCCGGCCGGCCGCGGCTGGATGCGCTGCGCACGCTGTCCGACCGCATGAACGAGCCGTCGATCACCAACTTCGTGTCGGCGCTGATCCAGGCCGAGCGCATGGGCATGAACCTCGGCCCCATCCTGCGTGCGCAGTCCGAGCAGCGCCGCAACGAGCGCTTCGCCCGCGCCGAAAAGCTCGCGATGGAGGCGCCGGTCAAGCTGCTGTTCCCGCTGATCGCCTTCATCTTCCCCTGCACCTTCGTCGTCCTCGGCTTCCCGATCGCGATGAAGTTCATCCACATGGGAGTCTGATGTGACGGCCGCCACCGACTCCCTGCGCGTCATGCACGCCGCCAGCTTCCGCACCCGGCTGCTGGGCCTGCTGGCGCTGCCGCGGCTGCAGCCCGGCGAGGCGCTCGCGCTCAAGCCCTGCGCCAGCGTGCACACCTGCTTCATGCGCTACGCCATCGACGTGCTCTACCTCGACCGCGACGGCGTCGTGCTGAAGGTCGTGCCGGCCCTCAAGCCCTGGCGCTTCAGCGCCTGCTGGGGCGCGCGCACGACGCTGGAACTCGCCGCTGGCGAGGCCGAGCGGCTGCGCCTGCGACCAGGCTCGCGCATCAACCCAGATTGACACCCCTGCCGTACCCATGACCATCTTCTCCCGTCGACTCCTGCTGCTGCCGCTGACGCTCGCCCTCGCCCACTGCGGCGGCGGCGGTGGTTCATCAGAAGCGCCGCCCACCACCAAGCCCGACGTCGTCGTGACCGACCCCTATGCCGGCACCGCCTACCTCAAGGTGCAGCGCACGACGCACGCGACCGGCGGCGGCCCCGGCCTGGGCCGCGCGGCCGTGCAGGCCGGCGTGGACCTTTGCAACGGGTACCGCAGCAGCCGCTACGGCCTGCCCGCCCAACAGCCCGACGAGGCGCTGATGGCCGGCATCGACGTGCAGACCATCGAGCACTTCTACGACAACGGCAAGGCCGCCGACAAGGTCAGCGGCTACAGCCTGGACGTGTACGACCTGCAGCGCTGGCTGAACGATCTCAAGGCCGGCGACGGCAGCGACCCCAAGACGCCACCCGACTGTTCGGCCGTGAAGAAGGTGGAGCTGACCAGCGGCACGCTGTGGCGTGACGGCGTGAAGTACGACCTGCGCTACGACACCAAGCGGGCCTTCGGCAGCAGCACCAGCGCCACCCTCACGCCAACCGCCATCGACAGCGACGACAAGGTCGCCGCCTGGCCCAAGAAGACGGTGCTGGGCGAGAGCTGCTCCATCGCCAGCGGCCCGGCCATCCCGACGAATCTCGTCCAGTGCCTGTGGGACCGCTTCCCCGCCAAGGCCTGGCTCAACCTGCCCTGGGCTCTCGAATCTAGCGGCGGCGCCGGGCAGGAAGTGCGCGACATCGCGCTGGTCGTCGAAAGCAACAAGCCCCTGCCCGCCGGCGCGGTCGACATCCCGGCAGGCTTCACCACCAAGGTAGATTGACCATGACCCCGATCGCACCCCGCATGCCTGGCCGCAGCCCGCGTTCACAGCGGGGTGCGGGCCTGGTCGAATCCACCATCGTGCTGCCGACGCTGCTGCTGCTCGTGCTGGGCATGTGGCAGGCGGCGCTGGGCTACCAGGCCAAGAGCAGCGTCAACTACGCCACCTTCGAGGCGGCACGCGCGGGCGCGGTGAGCAACGCCAGCGTCACCAGCATCACCAACGCCTTCAACAAGGCCATGATCAGCTACTACGGCGGTGGCAACTCCGTGGCCGAACTGGCGGACAGCTATGCACGTGCCATGGGCGATACGGCGCTGGGCATGCGCGTCGAAGTACTGTCGCCCACCAAGGAGAGCTTCGACGACTACAACAGCCCCGCGCTGAAGGCCAAGTACAAGACCGACGAGCCCGTCATCCCCAACGTCGGCCTCGACGAGTTGAGCTGCCCGCGCGACGTGCCCGGTTGCAAGAGCGACCCCAAGAGCAATGCCAGCGGCCAGACGCTGGCGGACGCCAACCTGCTGAAGCTGCGCATCACCTACGGCATTCCGAAGGAGAAGCAGATGCCGATGGTCGGGCGCTTCTACACCTGGGCGCTGGACAAGCTGAAGGCCGGCGAGGGCGACGCCTTCAAGCAGGGGCTGATCGAAGCGGGCCGCATCCCCATCGTGTCGCATGTCGTCGTGCGCATGCAGTCCGACCCCATCCGCAACAGCGCGATGGCCAGCATCCCCGGCGCCGGCAACAACGGCACGCCGACCGACCCCGGCCCGCCCGCCAGCAGCCCCGGCCTGCCCAGCTGCCCCTGGTGGGACCCGACCTGCTCCATCTGCACCGACGGCGCCGGCAAGGGCAAATGCGAGCTGCCCCCGCCCTCCTGCCCCGCCGCGGGATGACCATGCATCAAACCTCCCTCTCCCTTCTCGGCGCGGCAGTGCTGGCCTGCGCGGCCCTGCTGCCCGCACCGGCCGCGCAGTCGGCCAGCCTGTTCGGCAGCGGCAGCAGCTGCGACCCGACCAAGGCCAGCTGCGTGCCGCCGCCGGGCGGCAGTCCCTTCCCGACCTTCCCCCCGGGTGGCGGCGGTGGCGGCGGCGGCGGCACCTGCACGGCGCCCCCCGGCGGCTCGCCGAGCTGCGGCGGCTCGGGGCCGGCCTCGGTGGGCGGCGGCAGCAGCGGCGGCACGATGGTCGGCGGCGGCAACCCGATCAACCTGATCACCGGCAACAAATACCAGGAAGAGACCGACCTCGCCGCCCTGCCCGGCGTGCTCGGGCTGGAGCTCAAGCGCTACTACAACTCGCTGAGCCCGAACGCCGGCATCGTCGGCGCGCAGTGGCGGCTGAGCTACGAGACGGTGCTGGTGGACCTCGGTTCGCAGATCCAGATCCTGCAGGCCGACGGCCGGCGCATCACGCTGACCAAGGGCCATGGCGGCACGCTGTGCACCAGCCCGCAGCTGTCGGACGGCCAGGTGCGCATCGAGCAGCAGGGCGGCCAGCCGGTCTATCACTGGCGCTGGGCGGACGGCCGCGTGCTGACCTTCATGGCCGTGAACGCCTCGGCCCAGGGCCGCGGCTTTCCGCTGCACAGCATCACGGCGGCGACGGGTGAGCGGGTGCAGCTCAGCTACAACCCGATGGGCGACCTGATCTCGGTGGTCGATCCGCAGGGCCGCAAGCTCAGCTTCATCTACGGCCGCGCGGGTGCGGGGCAGCGCGCGCTGCTGCAGGCCATCGAGTCGCCGCTGGGGCGCATCGGCTACCGGCAGGACGATCACGGCCGGCTGACGGAGGTGGTGCAGAGCGCCGCGCTGACGCGGCGCTATCACTACGAGGCCGAGCACAACGGCGGCAACGAGTTCGCGCTGACGGGCATCAGCGCCGTCACGCGCGAGGGCGCGCAGCGGCTGTCCACCTATGCCTACGACAGCGCCGGCCTGGCCGTGCTGAGCACCAAGGGGCGGCCGCTGGCGATGAAGGACGGCAAGCCAGTGGACGGCACCGGCATCGAGCAGATCCGCGTGCAATACGTCGCCAAGCCATCGCCGCAGGAAGGCACGCCCGACAAGACCGGCGAGGTGCAGGTCAAGCCCGAGCGCCTGGGCCGCGTCGTGCTGACCAACAGCCTGGGCCAGACGACGGAGATCACGACGGCCATCGTCGGCGGCGGCTACCGCCTCGTCAGCATGCGCGGGCCCGGCTGCTCGACCTGCGGGCCGAGCAACCGCAGCCATGGCTACGACCGCGAGGGCCGCCTGATCCGCACGACGGAGCTGGATGCGAACGGCCGGCCGCAAGCCGCCGAGCTTCGCCGTTATGACAGCCGTGGCCGGCTGGTGCGTACCGAGCGCCAGGCGTTTGTGGACGGCAAGCCGCAGGCCGCACAACTGCTGCAGCGCTGGGAGTACACCGACGTGACCTTCAAGGATGGCAGCGTCGCCGTCGGCCTGAAAGCCACGCTGGTCGCCCAGCCCAGCGTCATTGCCGGCAAGGAGCGCACGACAGCGTTCGAATACAACGAGTTCGGCCAGGCCGTGAAGGTGACCCAAGCCGGCTGGAGCCCCGTCAATGAGCAGGGCGAGCCGGTGGCGCAAGGCGTGCAGATCAAGCGCACGACGACCTACAGCTACAAGACGATCAACGGCCGCAGCCTGCTCGCGCAGGTCGACGGGCCGCTGGCCAATGGGCCCAAGGGCGATCCGAGCGATTCGGACGTGACGCGGTTCGAGTGGGATGCCCAGGGGCGCATGCAGGCCGCCAGCGCACCGGGCGGCATGGCCTGGGCCTTCGTACACACGCCCCAGGGCTGGCTGAAGCAGATGACAGTGAACGACGGTCATCGCCTCGTGCGCACGGACTGGCAATGGCAGGCCAACGGTGCCGTTGCCGCGCAACCGCTGAACATCCAGCGCAGCGCCTGGCAACTGGACGCAGCCGGCAAGGCGGTCGATGCGTCGCGGCGCCAGGTCACCGTGCTGCGCGCCGAGTACGACGAGCGCGGCCGCCGCACGGTGCTGCATGGCGACGGCGGGGGCGACGACGGCGCCAAGATGCTCCGTTATGACGAGGGCGGCCGTCCGCAGACCATGCGCCTGCCAGACGGCAGCGAGCTGCACTGGGCCTTCGACTCCGAAAGCCGCCCGCTGGCCGCCACGCAGACGGCGGCAGACGGCCAGGTGCAGGGCGCGAGGGCCTGGCTGCGCGACGCGCAGGGCCAGGTCCTGGCCACCCTCTACCCGGGCGGCAGGCTGCAGCTGCAGGCGCTGCTGCCGGCCGACGGCCTGGCCCGGCCACTCGATGAAGTGCTGGCCGCCCGCCGCGGTGATGGCGGCAGCGCGCGCATCCGCTTGCGCGACGACTTCGACCGCGAGGTGCTGAGCCGCGATCCCGAGGACGGGCAGATCGCGACCACCTTCAGCACCGAGCTGCGCGACGGCGTTGCCTTTGAGCGGCAGCGCCAGATCCGCACCGGCACGGACGGGCGCAGCCGCGTCGAGGAAAGCCTGTACTTCGACACCGCGCAGCGGCTGAGGCTGCGCGGTAGCAGCGGCGACGGTGCCGCGTCGCCTTGCGAGGAGGCCTTCGTCTACGAGGGCCGGTTGCTGAAGGCCATCCAGGGCTGCGGCATGCGCGAGGACTTCGCGCGCGACTCGCTGGGCCTCATCACGGCGCACGGGCGCACGCTGGGCGATACGCGCATCGAGGAGCGTTTCGCCTACGACGCGCAGGGGCGCCTGGTGCTGCGCGTGCTGCCGGATGCGCAGGTGCTGCGCTACGGCGGCCCGCGCCAGGCCAAGCCGACGGTGGCGCGGCTGCGGCCCTGGTTGCAGGGCATCTACGGCAGCAAGCCATCGCTGGCGCTGTCTGTGGCGGATTTCCTGCCGCACCGTTGGGGGCACGAGGACCTGGTGGAGTCGATGCAGGGCTCGGCGGCTGCGGGCCTCACTGCCCTGACGCACGGCAACGGCGTTCGCACGACCTGGGCCGGCGCACCGACCGACCCGGCGACTGCCGTGCGCACGACCGGCGGCGAGGTGGCGCGGATGAAGGTGCACTGGCCGCTGGCCGCCAGGCCCGCGCTGCTGCGCCCCGCCGAGGCCGCCGAGGCATCACTTGACGCCTTCGGCCGACGCAGCACATTCACACCCACCGCCGGACCGTTTGCCGGGCTGACCCTGGGCCTGCAGTGGAACGAACGCCACGAACTGGTGGCGCTGCGGCTCGCCAATGGCCAGCCCGCGGCCGAATACCGCTACGACGCGGCCGGCAACCGCACGAGCAAGACCGTCCACCTGCCCGGCCAGGCGGCGCAGACGACCCGTTTCGTCTACGACACGCATCACCGCCTGATCGCCGTCATCGACGCCAGCGGTCAGCCCCGGCAGCAATACCTCTACGCTGACCACCGCGCCCACACGCTGCTGCGCGGCGCCGAAGCGCTGGCCGTGTCGACCGACTGGCGCGGCCTGCCGCTGCAGCTCAGCGACGCCGACGGCAAGGCGGTGTGGCGGGCGGAGGAGTCCACCTGGGGTGAGGCCCGCGGCGGCGACGCGCCGGCATTGCGCCTGGCCGGCCAGGTCTTCGACGAGGAGAGCGGCCTGCACTACAACGTGCACCGCTACCTGGACACGCGCACGGGCCGCTACCTCAGCCCCGACCCCACCGGCACGCCCGACGGGCCGGATCGCTATGCCTATCTGCGTGGCCGGCCGGAGTCGGGCATCGACCCGCTGGGCCTGTTCGAGATCCCGGTCAGCTATTTCTTCAACCAGGGAGGTGCCTTCGACAAGCTGCCGCCGGTGGGCGACGACGGCCACGGCGACATCGTGCGCGCCGCCTTCGCGATCTACCAGGCCAAGGAGGGCAACCGCTTCTCGAAGTTCTTCATTGATCAGGTCATCCTGAACAACTACCAGAGCGACGCGCTGGACACCGTCCACCCCTTCTACAAGAGCGGCCCCGGCGGCGGCCCGGGCGTGGCGGGCGGCGGGCAATTCAACCCGCTCAACCACTTCGACAACCCGCACGACGGCCCGATGTGCAAGGACGCGGCCTGCACGACGCTGGGCGACGGCTACTCGCTGGACTGGATCAAGAACTCGCACAACCAGATCGAGGCCAATCGCGGCAAGTACGTCAACGTCGACCCGGGCGACGGGCGCGGCGACATCAGCCCGCTGCTCGGCGCCTTCGGCCAGAACTCGCATGCACTGGCCGACTTCTACGCCCACAGCAACTGGGTCGACGGCGTGGACCGCGGCGGCAAGGTCGTCAACAAGTACAAGGAGGACGGCAAGGAGAAGCTCGAATGCGGCTATGTGCCAGTCGGCAAGGACATGCGCACCATCTGGGACGAGGACATGAGCGATGGCGCGTTGCGCACGCTTTACACCGGCACGGTGCAGCTCGGCGAATCGACCTGGCCCCTGCCCGACTACGACACGACCAACAAGGTCTGCGGCGACGCCAGCTCGCTGGGCAAGGGCGACATCGTCTGCACCAAGGACAAGACCACCCACGGCTACTGGGGCAAGGACCATGACGGGACGATGCCGGACGAGAAGGGCTTCACCGCCAAGGAGAAGGATGCTTTCAGCAAGGCGGGAAGTTACTTCTGGGAGGTGTCGACCTACAACGGCAGCCCGCCGTCGACAGACGTGGGCAAAGCGGTCTTCGGCAACAACTGGCTGTCGGTCGACGGCAAGGACCAGAGCGAACTAAAAAAGGGTGACAAGGTACTCGTCGCCCGGACCATCACCAACCGCCACCGGCTGGCCTTCTCGCTGGCCGTCGCCCACACCGTCAAGGAAATCGAGAAGCTCTATGCCGACTCGGCCGGCAAGATGGTCGGCAGCGTCGAGTTGCGCGACGTCTTCCTGATGAACCAGTCCGAGATCGGCAGTGCCGGCGTCGAGTACAAGAACCGTACTTCGAAGACGGGTGGCACATGAACATTTCAAGGAACAGCGTGGCTTGGACATTGGCCGCATGCCTCGCAGCGGGCACGGCGACAGCGCAGATTCCGCGCACCGACACGGCGGAATGCGCACTGCCGGGCGGCCACCGCATCGAGCTCGCGTCGCGCTACTCCTGGGTGCCCGTGAACCTACACCCGCGCTCCAACCGCAGCCATTTCGATCAGCAGGATTACCGCGCCACACTCAAGCCCGCCAAAGGCAGATCGTTGGTCTTGAAGGCGCCCCTCGACGGCACGCCGATGGACGATGGCGTCGCGACCATGTACTGCGGGCAGTTCGGCGCCATCGGCAACCTGGTCTTCAGCGAGTGGGATCTGGTCGACACGCGCACACGGACGGTGTTCGACCTGACCGGGCTGGAAGCACTGGCGATCGCGTTGCCAGATTCACTCCGGAGTCCGCGTCACCAGGCACTTCTGGACGAGCGCGGCCTGAGCTTTCCCAGCGGCTGGGCCTTCGGTCGCATCGGCGGGCGCATCCTGGCGGAACAGGGGCTGGTGAGGGAAAAAGAAAACGGCGAGGTGCGCGCCGTGATGCGCTTCGAATGGCGGGAAGTCGACAAGGCATGGAAAGAGTTCGGCATCTTCGACACCTCCGAACTCTTCGTCATAGGCCAGGACTGGGAGGCGCAACCCTTCATCGGCAAGCCGTTCAAGGTGAACGGCAAGAGGCCGCGCTAGCGGCTACGCCCTTGCCGACGCAACAGCAGCACATGAAAAAGAACGGCGCAATGAATAGAAGAACCTGGGTGGGCATGAGCCTCGGAGGCCTGCTGACACTGCCCGCCTGCGCCGCCAACTACCCTTCGGCCGCCGAAGCTGAGCGGCTGAACACCAAGCAGGCCAAGGCCGGACGCCCGCCACTGACCGAGAACGACATCGCGCGGCTGCGCAAGTTCCGCAACCTCAAGGGTAGCGAAAAGTATGTCGACGGGTTCGGCCGCAAGGAGGGCGTCGAGATCCTCGATGAGGACGGGCTGCTTTTCTTTCAGCGCAGCTCGGTCAGCCCACAAAACCAAAGCCGTTACAGCTCCGATTTCGGCGTTCCGCTCACGCTGAGGGCCACTTGGCGCATCAATGGTCCGGAGGTGGATGGCGTGATTCAGAACCGCATGCATTCCGTCAGAGATGAATTGGGATTTCTTCGCGTCGAAGGCGGCATCATCGTCGGCGACTTCACCGTGCCCGTGGCCGACCGCATCCCGCAGCAGTTGCTCGACGACCTGCCCTACTACAACAAGCAAAAGAGCATGGGCTTCCGGCTCAAGCTGCGCCTTCACGACGAAGGCCTGCTGGTGGGGTGGGACGTCGCGAACTCCTTCGAGCGGGCACACGTCGGCGGCGACTTCGAGGAGGCCCATGTGGTCTACAGCGGCAGCCCGCCCAACCAGACCAAGTCCCATGTCGGCGGCTGGTACATCCACCCGCGCACCAAAGAGCGGATCGAGACGGATTTCTGACAGGCCGAACCGTGCAAGCAGCGTCCAGCGGAACAACCCGGCGCGAATGGCCCCGCCCATCCGAACTTGGAAGAGGACGCGCATGAGCATTTCCTGGCTTGACGCAGCAGGGGCGTTGACGGCCTTGACGGCGACCACTGCGGCGGCGCAACTACCGCGCACCGACACCTCCGAACTCTTCGTGATGGGCCAGGCGTGGGAGCCACAGCCCTTCATCGCCAAGCCGATCCGCGCGAACGGCAAGAAGCCCGGGTAGGGAAGCCAAATGAATTGCGACAGCCGCCGCAGGAGCTTCCTGCAAGCGAAAACATAACTTTGTTACCGAGGTGACCATGCCGACACAACGCCAGGCCTTCGCGGCCCTCAAGCTGACGTCGCTGCTGAGCCGCACGGTGCAAGCGCTGGGCCTGTGCATCGCCCTGCTCACGCCCGCCTTCGGCGCGGGCGGCTGCGATCCAACGAAGATGAGCTGCGTTCCGGGCGGCGGGGGCAGTCCTTTCCCGTTTCCGCCCCCCGGTGGCGGTGGCGGTGGCGGCGGCGGCGGCACCTGCACGGCGCCCCCCGGCGGCTCGCCCAGCTGCGGCGGCTCGGGGCCGGCCTCGGTGGGCGGCGGCAGCAGCGGCGGCACGATGGTCGGCGGCGGCAACCCGATCAACCTGATCACCGGCAACAAGTACCAGGAAGAGACCGACCTCGCCGCCCTGCCCGGCGTGCTCGGGCTGGAGCTCAAGCGCTACTACAACTCGCTGAGCCCGAACGCCGGCATCGTCGGCGCGCAGTGGCGGCTGAGCTACGAGACGGTGCTGGTGGACCTCGGTTCGCAGATCCAGATCCTGCAGGCCGACGGCCGGCGCATCACGCTGACCAAGGGCCATGGCGGCACGCTGTGCACCAGCCCGCAGCTGTCGGACGGCCAGGTGCGCATCGAGCAGCAGGGCGGCCAGCCGGTCTATCACTGGCGCTGGGCGGACGGCCGCGTGCTGACCTTCATGGCCGTGAACGCCTCGGCCCAGGGCCGCGGCTTTCCGCTGCACAGCATCACGGCGGCGACGGGTGAGCGGGTGCAGCTCAGCTACAACCCGATGGGCGACCTGATCTCGGTGGTCGATCCGCAGGGCCGCAAGCTCAGCTTCATCTACGGCCGCGCGGGTGCGGGGCAGCGCGCGCTGCTGCAGGCCATCGAGTCGCCGCTGGGGCGCATCGGCTACCGGCAGGACGATCACGGCCGGCTGACGGAGGTGGTGCAGAGCGCCGCGCTGACGCGGCGCTATCACTACGAGGCCGAGCACAACGGCGGCAACGAGTTCGCGCTGACGGGCATCAGCGCCGTCACGCGCGAGGGCGCGCAGCGGCTGTCCACCTATGCCTACGACAGCGCCGGCCTGGCCGTGCTGAGCACCAAGGGGCGGCCGCTGGCGATGAAGGACGGCAAGCCAGTGGACGGCACCGGCATCGAGCAGATCCGCGTGCAATACGTCGCCAAGCCATCGCCGCAGGAAGGCACGCCCGACAAGACCGGCGAGGTGCAGGTCAAGCCCGAGCGCCTGGGCCGCGTCGTGCTGACCAACAGCCTGGGCCAGACGACCGAGATCACGACGGCCATCATCGGCGGCGGCTACCGCCTCGTCAGCATGCGCGGGCCCGGCTGCTCGACCTGCGGGCCGAGCAACCGCTCCTACGGCTATGACCGCGAAGGCCGGCTGCTGCGCACGACGGAGCTGGATGCCAACGGCCGGCCACAAGCCGCTGAACTGATGCGTTATGACGGCCGCGGCCGGCTGCTGCGCATCGAGCGCCAGGCCTACGTGGACGGCAAGCCGCAGGCCGCCCAGCTGTTGAAGCGTTACGAGTACGCCGACGTGACGTTCAAGGACGGCAGCGTCGCCGTCGGCCTGCAGCCCAGCCTGGTTGCCGAGCCCAGCGTCATCACGGGCAAGGAGCGCACCACGCGCCTGGAGTACAACGGGTACGGCCAGGTCGTGAAGCTCACGCAGGCCGGCTGGAGCCCGGTCGACGCCAAGGGCGAGCCGGCGCCGCAGGGCGTGCCGGTCACGCGCACGACGAGCTATGCCTACAGGACCATCAATGGCCGCAGCCTGCTGGCCCAGGTCGACGGCCCGCTGCCCAACGGTCCCAGGGGTGATCCGGGCGACTCGGACATCACGCAGGTGCTGTGGGACGAACGCGGCAACCTGCCGGTGAAGCTGCTGCATCCCGCGGGCCTGACGACGCGTGCCGACTACCTGGCTGACGGCCGCGTCCGCCAGCTCATCGGCATGGACGGCGTGGCGAGCGAGTTTGCCTACGCGCCGGACGGCCGCCTCGCCAGCATCACGCGGGCCGGCGCGACGCGGCGCTTCGAGCACGATGCCTTCGGCCAGGCGACCGGCGTGCTGGAAGCCAGCGGCGCGCGGACGCGCATCGCCTTCGACCTCGCCGGCCACGTCGCGGCCATGTTCGACGCACAGAACAACCGCATCGAGCTGCAGCGTGACCGCGAAGGCCGGCTGCTGCAGGCGCGGCTGCTGAACCCGGATGGCAGCGTCTCGCAGCGCCGCGACTTCTCGGCGCAAGGCGAGCCCGACGGCAGCGCCGCCGGCCGCGACGGCGTGATGGGCGCCATGCACGACATCGTCGCCAGCGCCGAGGACGCCGGCAACATCGCCCGCCCCGACCTGCTGCAGGCCATGCGCGCCGCGCAGGATGCGCTGTCCGACGGCTGGCACGGCCCCGCGCAGGCCATCACCGAGGTGGTGGACGCGAGCGGCGCCTACACCGGCCATTACCGCGACGACTTCGGCCAGCTGCGCCGCGTCGAGAGCCCGACCACCGGCACCAGCCTGTTCGAGTACGACGCGGCCGGCCGGCTGCTGGCCCGCGTGCAGGTCGAGCTCAGCCGCGCCGAGTACCGCCGCGACCCGGCCGGGCGCGTCGTGGCCGTGAAGGTGGTCGATGGGCACGGCGAGGTCGACGAGGACGCCCGCATCACCTGGGGCCCGGCCAACAAGCCGCAGCTCATCAAGTACCGGGCCGGCGAGGAGCGCTTTTCCTACGACGCCGCCGGCCGACTCGCCGAGCACGAGCAGCGCGTGGACCAGCAACGCTGGAGCATCAAGTACACCCATAACGCCGCGGGCCAGCTGACCGGCAAGACGCTGCCGGACGGCCGCCGGCTCGACTTCCGCTACCGCGGCAGCCAGCATCCGCGCGCGGGGCTGCTGGAGTCGGCGTGGCTGGACGGGCGCGTGGCGCGGCCGCTGGTCTACGGCCTCAATGACGAGGCCGACACCTACACGTCGCGCCGCTTCCTGTTCGGCAACGGGCTGAGCAACGAGCGCCGCCTCGACGCGCAGGGCCGCGTGGTCTCGGCCGGCACGCCGGACGTGGGGCTGTCGCAGCTCGGCTATGCCGGCACACAGCCGCAGGACGTGGACCCGGCCACGGCCAGGACGCTGCGCACCCTCGGCCTGGGGCAGGCGGCCAGCGGCGCGGCATCACCGCTTTGGCAGGCGCGGCTGCACGCGCAGATCGACCGCTGGCGCGCGCCCGAGGCCGTGCCACAGCCAGGCCTGCCGGCTGGCACCGGTACCGGGCCCGCCACCCAGGAGTTGTTCGACGACCTCGGCCGCCAGATCACCCGCGGCGACCTGCGCCTGAGCTACGACAGCCTGAACCGCCTCGTCGAGGTGCAGCGCGACACCGGCGCCGCCGCGCTGCAGCCCGTGGCCCGCTACCGCTACAACCTGTTCGGCCAGCGCATCGCCAAGGTGGTGCCGCAGGCCGGCAGCCAGACCGGCAGGACGACCTACTTCTTCCACGACGGCAGCCAGCTCGTCGCCGAGGCCGACGCCACGGGCGCCGTGCAGCGCCAGTACGTGTGGATCAACGACAAGCCCGTCGCCCTGCTGGTGCAAGGGCAGGTGTTGCATGTGCATACCGACCACCGCAACGCGCCGGTCGCGCTGACCGACGCGTCGCGGCGCGTCGTCTGGCAGGCCCAGGTGGCCGACTACCTCGCCGCCTCGCCGGCGCAGGGTGCGTCGCTGGGCAACGTCGAGTTCAACCTGCGCGGCTCCAACCAGTATTTCGACGTCGAGACGGGGCTACACAACAACACGCACCGCTACTACGACGCCCAGGCCGGTCGCTATCTGTCGCCCGACCCGCTGGGCCTGGCCGCCGGGCCCGACCTCTATGCCTTCGCGCTGGGCCGGCCGCATTCGATGCAGGATCCGCTGGGGCTGGCGCCGATCACGACGGACAAGGACGTACCGACGGCGGACTTTGCCGACAAGGTGAAGTACGTCTTCGAGAAGGCCGCGGAGAAATACCCGGGCGAGGTCGGCAACGCGCTGCTGGAGATGGTGAGCCCGACGGCGCTGGCCACCACCGCCGGCATCTTCGCCGTGTGGGCAGTGGCTCAGGCCACGCCGGTCGGTTGGGCGGCCGACCTGCTGCTTGCCGGCGTCGGCTACTTCCTGCTCGGCTCGGCCATCGTCGAGACGCTCGACACGCTGGTGCGAACGTCGATCAAGGTCTACAACGCCAAGTGCCTGAGCGACCTCAATGCCGCGGCGGACATCCTCGCCAAGGGCCTGGGCAGCGCGACGGTCAACATCGGCTCGGGCGCCGCAGCGGCCGGCGCGCCGAAGCTCGCCAAGCTCATACGTGAGCTGCTGAAGAAGACGCCATCCGGCAAACTGCCTTCACCGCCCCCGGCGGCCAAGCCGCCGCCGTTGCCACCGCCGGTCACGCTCAACAGCCTGAAGGGCAGGCAGCTGTTCGGACCGAAGCTGAGCAATGTGTCGACCAGGAACGATGGCGCGCTTGGCGAGACCTTGGCGGCGCAAGTCTTGGAAGCCTTCACCGGCGGCAAATACCGCGGCATCCACAACGGCTCCGGCAACGGCCCGGATCTGATCCGGATCAACCCCGCCACCAAGACCATTGAACATATCGAGGTGAAGTCCAGTCAGGTTGGCAAGCCCGGCTGGCCGACAGGCAGTCCGACCACGCGATTCAACAACTGGATCAACGAAGCCAGCCAGCTGGGCACGATCGCTGGCAAAGCCATCTCGGCCGCCGACAGGAAGTACGCGCAGGACATTTACGATCTGCTCAACAAAGGCGGCTACAAGCTGGAGAACAAGGTCATGCAGGTGACCATTCCGGCGCCTAAGACGACAGGCACGCCCATCCTGGAACTGTTCGATTGGATTTGACGAGACGATGACCGCGACGACCTTTCACCGGCCGGGCCCCGCTACCAAATTTCCTGCGGTCAAGAAGTTCCTGAAGGACTACGTTCTTGGCATCCCAGACTGGGAAACGGAAGACCTCGCCAGGCTCAAGCGATATGCGAACGAGGGCGGATTCGGGTACCCCGCGCCGGATGGCACGCTATGGACCTACTCGCTGGCCGATGCGGAGGGCGACCTGGCCCGCGTCGGCGGGGCACTGCGCTGGCATGCCATCCAGGCCTGCTTGAAAGGAGAGGACGGCTTCGACGGCCTTTTGGAGCGCAGCGCGGCGTACGAGTACTGGGGGCTGCGCGCGGCGCATCGCTTCGACAGCGTCCGGCTGCAGGAATTCCAGGCTGGCAAGCGGCCTCAGTACCTGCCGATGCTGCGCTTTCGCTCGGCAGTGTCCAGCCTCGCGGAAGTGTTCCTGCTGGGCTGGAACGACTGGGCCCTGGCGATGAACCGCTGGGTCCTGACGGCGCTGCAGAGCGGCGGCTATTTCGATGCGGACGACACGTCGCACCCACGCGCCCAGTTCTTCGTGCTCGGTTTGCTGTCGTCTCATTTCGGACTCCAGTTGCCGGCCGTTCCGGCTTTCGCTCGTGACGAGCCGATCTACGAATTCCTCAGCAGGCAATGGCGCGCCGAAGACCCGTCCTGCCTGACCGAAGCGCTGCTGGCTGCGCTGGATCGGCATATGCACCAGAGCCTGCGGGACAAGCGCAACGGCCCGGCGTCCGACTTCCCCTTTGACAAGGACTGGTACTTCCCCTACGAGGTGCTGCTGGTGCTCAAGCTGCGCGACATGGCCGGCCTGGCCAACCCGCCGGCCGAAGCGCTGGCCCACCCGCTCACCGCCACGCCGCTGGGGCGGCTGCCGCTGGCGACGCCCATGTATAGCGAGGACACGCTTGACGGTGTCGTGCGGCAGCTGCGCAAAGAGTTCGCCGACGTCTAGATGTCTTCGCCATGGGCATCACCGCCACCGTGCAGAGTTCCGACATCCAGCTCCAGCAGGCCTTCGACGCCTTTTCGTCTGCGGAACTCGCGAAGACGGCCCTGTTCGGAGAGGAGCGGGTGGCCTATGCCGCCGCGCTGCGCGACACGTTCGAGCAATATAGAAGCAGCGAACACGGCAGCCTGCTCTGCGTCCGGGACATCCTGTCGCTGAGCAGCAGGACGCCCTACGTCGGCTATGCCGGCGACCAGGCGCTGACGATAGAAATGCCTGCGGATGCGGATGACGAGATGCTCGGCACGGGCGCCCTGCAAGTCCTGGATGCCAGCAGGCAGATGATGCTGGACTTCCTCTCAGGCCGGCTGCGTGCCTTGGAGCGGGACGAAGGAATGGCTTTCCATCAGACCCAGATGAGCGACCTGAGCGCCCGCTGTGGATTCAGGAATGTGGCCGCCATGCTGAAGGCTGCCCGCAGCGTCGCGCTGACCCGCGCGGCTGATACAGGCGTTACGACTGTCTCGCCTTTGCGGCGGGTGAAGGCTGACTATTTCGAAGGCATGGGAGCTGACTTCGACGTCGGTGTCCCCTCTGGCTGCGGTTCAGCGATTCTGGGCAGGAGCATTCGAGAAGCCTTGGCGCATTGCGCCTAGGCATGCAGCTGAGTCGCGACCAGCGGCAAGGCCGAGCATGTTTCTTTTCCGCAAGCTCTCAGAACTCGTCCGCGGTCCGGCCGCGCCGCCCTTGCGGGCCGACCTGCAGCCCCGGCTGCCGATGGAGGCCGTGCACTACGCGGCCAGGAACCAGCCGCAGACGGCCCCCGCCGCGCCCTATCTGCAGCGCTACAGCGCTGACACGCTGAGGTTCGCGCGCGATGCGCTCGAGCAGGACCGCACGCAGGGCGCCTGCCAGGCCGAGCGTTTCAGCGGCGCGGGCAATATCCCGGCCTACTGGCATGTCGCCTACTCGGCAGGCCTGCCCTTCGGCGAGATGGCCGCGCTCATCGACGAGTATCTGGATCAGCTCGCCTACTTCGACGGCGTGTTTGCCGGCATCTGGAAGCCGGCGCGTCGCGTCCTGGACGTGCAATACCAACTGGAGGACGCGCTGAAGGGCCTGGCCTGGCTGGTGGGCCTGGGCGCCACTCGCCAGCAGCTTGAGCGCTTCCTGCCGTTCTGCGGCGAGCCGGGCCAGGATGCGCTGTTCGACCGGGCGGTCGTGCAGCTCGGCTTCGAGCGGCCAGTGGCGGGGCGGCTGCTCATCGAGAGCGACTACAAGCAACTGCTGGCCGTCGCCAACGCGCCCACCGCGGAGCGCCCACGGCTGGCCAAGCTGGCACTTGAGCGCTGGACCCGGGTGTTGGCGGCCAGCGGCGCGCCGACCCAGCCCGGCCAGGTCGGCTATCTGGGCCACTGGGCGCTGCCGATGGCGCTGGTGGTGATGCTGTGGGAGGTCGACGACGTTGGGCTGCGCGCGCATCCGCACTATCCATCGGACCCGGTGGCGCACTATCGCGGAACGACACGGCGGTAGGCGTCCCGAGCGGCCATTGCATGAACCACCATTCAAGGCTTCAAAGACCATGACAAGACTCTCCACGCCGCGTATACCGCCAACCTGCTGGCTTGTGCTGGCGGCCACTGCCGCCTTTGCCGCCAACGCGAGCGCGGCCGTTGCGGAACTGGAGCCGCATGAGCTCGCCGCCTTCCTGGCCAGGCATCCGCTGGCCGCCGTCCAGTTCACCTCGCCCGACCGGGGCTGCGGCTACTGCACGGGTGCGGACAAGACCTTTGACGAGGCTGCTGCGAACCCATCGTTGAAGGCGGTCGCCTTTGCGCGAGTGCAATGGTCGCCCTGGCGCAAGATGCCTGACTTCGGCGGCCTGCTGGAGCTCTACGGCGTGCCCGAGCAGCATGTGTTCAGGAACGGCAAGAGCATCGGCGTGACCGGAGGCCGGCCGGCGAACGCGGATCAGTTGAGGACCAAGATTGAAGCGCTCGTCGAAACGCAGCCGACGGCTGACGCCGCACCTCGAAAGGCGGCGGCACGACCGCCCGCGCTGTCAGAGGTACAGGCGGAGGATGTCCGCCTCGGCGTGCGCCACACCGTGATGCGGGCCGTCACGCAGGCCTGCGGGCAACGCTTCCCGGCGCTGGCTGATCGATGGCAGGGGCAGCTCACACGCTGGGTCGCCGGCCACCGCGCGGCCCTGGACCGCAACGCCCTGCTCATGCTGCAACGCACCGCCCCCGGCGACGACGCGGCGCTGCGTCAGCTGCAGCAGGACGAGCAGCGCGCGCTGCAGGCATGGCAGATGAACAAGCTCGGCATTGCGATGGACAGTCCGCCGCGCGAGCAGGATTGCCAGCGCGTGCTCGATGGATTGAGCGACGGCGCCAGGGACGCGCCGCGGCAGGCAGGCCGCTGACATTCCGCCCCTCGCCGGCCTCAGAGGTTGAGAGCTTTTCGGCCGAGCCCGAAAAGCGCGTCAAAACGCCGCTGATCTAGGCAAAGCACAGCCGTAGCTCGGGCATGGCGAGCATTTGCAACGACGGGCAGAGGCGTTTTGGCGTGCAAGGCGGGGCATGGATAAAGCCTCTCAACCTTTCAGTCTTCCTTGTAGATCCTCACCCAGTCCACCAACATCCGCGCCGGCAGCGGCGTCGTCGCGTCGGGCGAACCGGGCCAGTCGCCGCCGATGGCGAGGTTGAGGATGACGAAGAAGGGCTTCTCGAACACCCAGCTGCTGCCGGCCGGCAGGCTGCCGGGCGTCAGGCGGTGGTACTCCTTGCCGTCGACCTGCCAGATGATTTCATCGGGCCGCTTGATGATGGTGTAGGTGTGGAAGTCGCCCGACACCGCGGTGCCCAGGTCGTAGGGCTTGTTGATGCCCTGGGCGCCCGAGTAGCCGGGGCCGTGCAGGGTGCCGTAGACGGTGTTGGGCGTCTTGCCGACGAACTCCATGATGTCGATCTCACCCGACCTGGGCCAGCCGGCCGTCGCAAGGTCGGTGCCCAACGCCCAGAAGGCCGGCCAGATGCCCGCGCCCGCAGGAAGCTTCATGCGCGCCTCGACCTTGCCGTGGGTGAAGCCGACCTTGCCGTTGCTGTGGATGCGGGCCGAGGTGTAGTCGCAGGGCTTGCCGTTCCAGCAGGGGCCGGGGTTGCTGGCCTTTTCGGCGGTGATGACCAGCATACCGGCGCCATCGGTCTGCGCATTGCGCGCATTGGCCGTGTAGTACTGGAATTCGTGGTTGCCCCAGCCGCTGTTCTCGGCGTTGCCGAGGTCGTAGTTCCAGTTCTTCTTGTCGGGCACGGCGCCGGCTGCGCCGTCGAACTCGTCGCTCCAGACCAGCGTCCACTTGCCGGACGGTGCGGGCGCTGACGCGGCCGTGGCCGAGCCGCCGCCCCCGCAGGCGGTCAGCGCAAACAGGAAGGCGGGGAGGAATCTGCTGGCTTTCATCGTTTGTCTCCGGATGGGGTTTCGAGCCAGGGCCGCTTCAGCCGCGCCAGGCCTTGAGGAAGGCGCGGTACCAGTCGGCGCTGGCCTTGGGCGTGCGCACCTGGGTGCCGTAGTCGACATGCACGATGCCGAAGCGCTTCAGGTAGCCGCTGGCCCACTCGAAGTTGTCCATCAGGCTCCAGACCATGTAGCCGGCCACGGGTGCGCCCTGTTGCATGGCCTTGGCGACGGCGGCGATGTGGGTCTGCAGATAGGCGATGCGGTCATCGTCCTGCACCCGGCCGAGCACGACGGCGTCGTCCTTGAAGGCGCCGCCGTTCTCGGTGATGTAGACCGGCGGCAGCGCGGCGTAGTCCTGCTTCAGCAGCACGAGCAGGTCGGTCAGGCCCTGGGGATAGATCTCCCAGTCCATCTCCGACACCGGCAGGCCGCGGCCTCTGGCGTTCCAGTCCTCGCCGCTGGCCGAGATGACGCTGCGGGTGTAGTAGTTGACGCCGAGGTAGTCCATGGGCTGCTGGATGGCGGCCATGTCGCCGGCTTCGACGACGGGCGCATCGGCGCCCAGTTCGGCCAGCACGTCCTCGGGGTAGGCGCCCTTGAACAGCGGGTCGGCATACCAGCGGCGGCCGCGCGAGTCCGCCAGTCGGGCCGCCGCGATGTCGGCCGGCATGGCGGTGGCCGGCACGCAGGGCGAAAGGTTGAGCACGATGCCCAGCTGGCTGTTCGCGCCGTCGGCCCGCAGTGCCTGCAGGGCCAGGCCGTGCGACAGCAGCAGGTGGTGGGACACCTGGGCGGCGATCTTCTTGCTCTTGATGCCGGGTGCGAAGTTGCCCTGGTCGTGGCCCAGCGTCGCGATGACCCAGGGCTCGTTGTGCGTCGTCAGCCCGGCGATGCGGTCGCCGAGGCGGGCCTGCACGTGGCGGGCGTAGTCGACGAAGCGGTGCACCGTGTCGCGGTCGTTCCAGCCGCCGCGGTCCTGCAGGCCCTGCGGCAGGTCCCAGTGGTTCAGCGTGGCCCAGGCCTGGATGCCGCGGCGTTGAAGGCCGTCGACGAGGCGCTCGTAGAAGTCCAGGCCCTTGGGGTTGAACTCGCCGTGGCCATTCGCCTGCACGCGAGGCCAGGCGATGGAGAAGCGGTAGGCGTTGACGCCGAGCGAGGCGATGAGGTCGAGGTCTTCGTCGAGGCGGTGGAAGTGGTCGCAGGCGATGTCGCCATTGCTCGCATCGGCGATCGCGCCGGGCCGCCGGCAAAAAGCGTCCCAGATGGATTCGCCCTTGCCGTCCTCGAAGGCGGCGCCCTCGATCTGGAAGCTGCTGGTGGCGACGCCCCAGACGAAGGCGGGCGGGAATTGCTGATGCAGGGGGCGGTGCAGAGGAGATTGGGGCATGGGCATTACTTGACGGCGCCGGCGGTGAGGCCCGCGATGAGCTGGCGCGAGGAGATGACGAAAAGGACGATCAGCGGCAGCGTCGCGATGGCCGAACCGGCCATCAGCGCGCCCCACTCGGTGGACGTGGTGCTGAACAGGCTGCGCAGCGCCAGCGGCAGCGTGTAGTTCTCGGCCGTGCGCATGACGATCAGCGGGTTCATGAAGTTGTTCCATGAGCTGATGAAGGTGATGAGGCCGAGCGTGCCGAGGGCCGGTTTCATCAGCGGCAGCGCGATGCGCCAGTAGATGCCGAGCTCGCTGGCGCCGTCGATGCGCGCGGCGCTGAGCAGTTCCCTGGGCACGGTGCTGGCCGCGAACTGGCGCATCAGGAAGATGCCGAAGGCGCTGGCCGCGCCGGGCAGGTACAGCGCCCGGTGGGTGTCGATCCAGCCCAGCGCGTCCATGACCATGAAGCTCGGGATCATGTTCATGAAGCTCGGCACCATCATCGTGGCCATGACGAGGGCAAACAGCGCGCGCTTGAAGCGGAACTCCAGCATCGCGAACGCATAGCCGGCCATGGAGCAGAACAGCAGCGTCAGCGCCGTGGACATCAGGCCGACGTAGAGGCTCCAGCCCACGTTCTTCCAGAACGGCAGGCGGGTCGTCAGCACCTGGATGTTGTTGAGCAGTTCGTCGCTGAAGAACAGCGGCGGCGGCACGTTGAAGATGTCGACGCGCGACTGCGTGGCGAACACGAACATGAAATAGAACGGCGCCAGCATGAACAGCGCGCCGATGCCGACGATGGCGTAGGCCAGCAGCTTGGGGGTCCTTTTCATGCCTGCACCTGCTTGTCCGCGAAGGCCTTGTTGGTCAGCCAGGTCAGTGCCGCGATGAGGCCGAACATGATCCAGGCCAGCGCGCTGGCGCCGCCGAAATCGCTGAAGTCGAAGGCCAGGCGGTAGAGGTAGATGGCCACCGTCATGGCCTGCTGGTCGGCGCCGCCCTTGCCGTTGGTCAGGATGAAGGGCTCCTCGAACAGCTGCAGCCCGCCGATGATGGACAGCGTCACGCCGAACAGGATCATGGGCTTGATGCCCGGCAGCGTGATGCGCAGGAACTGCTGCCAGGGGCCGGCGCCATCGAGCCTGGCGGCCTGGTAGAGATCGTGCGGGATGGTCTGCAGTGCGGCCAGATACAGCACGAGGTTGAAGCCGACATAGCGCCAGAACACGACGATGGCGACGGCCGGCTTGATGGCATCGGGCGAGCGCATCCAGTTGATGTTGTCGCCGCCGAACAGCGCATGCAGCGCCTGGTTGACGAGGCCGTAGTCGGTCGAGAACAGCGAGCCGAACAGCATCGCGATGGCGACGGTGGACGTGATGTAAGGGAGGAAATAGGCGCCGGAGAAGACGCCGCGCCACTTGCCGAACGCCTGGTGCAGGAAGACCGCCAGCGGGATGGCGACGAGGTGCTGCGGCAGGCCGGTGGCGACGGCCAGCCACAGCGTGTTCTTCAGCGCCTTCCAGAACCAGCCGTCGGTCAGCGCGAAGACGAAGTTATCGAAGCCGACGAACTTCATCGCCTCGATGCCGCTGGTTGGCTCCCAGGACTGGAAGGCAAGCCAGGCCGAGAACAGCAGCGGGAACAGGCCGAAGACGGCGAAGAGGATCAGGAAGGGGCTGACCAGGAGGTAGGGAGCCCATTTGGCGGGGATGCGCATGGGTTGTCTCAGTAGGGTCTTGTGGTTTTCGTGGCTTTGCCTTGCTGGCGAGTGCGGTGCCGGGATTTCGCCCCGGCGGGCGACCTACTTTCTGGGCCGCCAGAAAGTAGGCAAAGAGCTCCCCCCGACCGCACCGCCCTCCGCTTCGCTGCGGGTGCCCTGCGGTACTCAGGTCTTGAGGCCTCGCGCGGAACTCGCTTCGCTACGCTGCGCTCAGACAGCCGCGCGAAGTCAGTCCTTGAAGTGCGCTGCGCGCACGGCCTCAAGACCTTCCGTTCCTCGGCGGTGCTAAAGGGGGCATACCGAACAGCCGGCGACAGCCGGCTTGCGGGTTTGGCTGTTGGCTGTTCCGGGGTTCCCCTTTGGAGGAGCCGAGAAGCGCAGAACGCCGAGGCGCGCGCGAAGCGCGCTTCGTCAACTGACTTCGCGCGGCTGTCTGAACGGAGCGTAGCGAAGTGAGTTCCGCGCGAGCCTCGGCGTTCGAGCATCGCAGGGAAGCCCTCGAAGAGGGCCGACGGAGCAGGGGTCGTTTCTTTGCCTACTTTCTTGTCGACACAAGAAAGTAGGTCGCCCGCCGGGGCGAACTCCCGGCACGGCACTGGCCTCAACGACAAAGTACCGAGCAGCGCCATCACCGATTCGCCCGATGCACCACCAACGCCTGCGCATCCTCCAGCGCCTTCGCAATCGGCTTGCCGTACTCCAGCACGTTGTCGAGCTCGGCGTTGATGACCTCGTCGGCGAACTTGTGCTGCTTGTGCATCTTCACGACGGGAATGCGTCGCGCCGCGCCGCGCCACAGCAGCCGCGCCTGCTGGCCGCCGAGGAAGGGCACGGGCAGGTCGAAGAAAGCGTCCTGCTGCGCCTCCAGCAGCGCCGGGAAGGCGTCCTGCGACCTGAAGGCGTCGAGCTGACGCTGGCGGTCCAGCGTCAGCTCCTGCAGCAGCTGCCAGGCGAGCGCCTTCTTCTCCGGCGCCGAGCGGCGCGGGATGGCGTAGTAGGTGCCGCCGTAGGAGCAATAGGTGTTCTCGGGCAGCTGGGCCACGCGCCACTTGCCGGCGGTGCCGGGCGCCACCCAGTTGGCCATCTGGCCCGCCATCCAGCCGCCCGACATCTCGGTGGCCAGGCGGCCGCGCTTGAGCATCTCGGCCCAGTCGTTCTGCCAGACCTCCACGCGGGCATCCAGGCCGAGCTGGCGCACCTTCTTCGCCAGCTCGAAGGCGCGCACGAAGCGCGGCGACGTGATCTGCGCCCGGCCCTGGTTGTCGACGAACTGGCCCTCGCCCGGCGGCGTGCCGCCGCGCACGATGATGTCCTTCAGCAGCCGCACATCGCCGATCAAGTAGGCGCCCGTCCTGGCCTTGAGCTGCACACCGGCGTCGACATAGGCCTCCCAGGACGCCGTCAGGTCGGCCTCCTTCAGCCCGGCCCGGGCCAGCAGGTCGACGCGGTAGAACAGCGAGCCCGGGCCGATGTCGCTGGGCAGCGCGACGATACGGCCGTCGCGGTTGCGCGCCGTGTCGATGGCGAAGGGCACGAAGCGGTCACGCAAACGCTCGGCGCCAAAGGCCGGTGCCGACAGATCCTCCAGCCCCGTGCCCAGCGAGAAGCGGCCCAGATAGCTCGTCTCCAGCGCGATGACGTCGGGCAGGTGGCCGGACGTCGATAGCGCTGTCGTCATCGCCGTGTGATGGTCGTCGTACTGGCGGCTGATGACCTGGGTGCGGATGTCCGGATGGCGCTTGGCCCAGCCCTGGAGCAGGTCCTTGGCGATGACGTCCACCAGCGGAAAGGCGGCCACGGTCAGCGGCCGCTGTTCGGCGGCCCGCCCCTCGCAGGCGGCGCCAAGCGCGCCGCCGACGGCAGCGGCAAGCAGACGGCGACGGGGAAGGTAATACGGCGTGGACATGATCTTGAAAGCGCTTTCAAGATTTTGCGTTGGCCTGGCGCGCCGCCCCAGCCGCACAAACCCTAGGACTGGGCCGCGGCGGGGCCAGCGCCTGTCCGGCAACGCCCCCGGGTGAGCCCTAGGTTCCGGTGCCTGTCTTTCCATGATGATTGAAAGCGCTTTCAACGCATTTGCTGCAAAGACTTGGCCGCGGCGCCGCGAATGGACCGCCCTTCCCCTGAGCAAGGCTGCCGCGGAGCCCACGCCTACACTCGCCGCCACCTGCCCGCATCCCCGATGAACAACGACAAGCCGCTCCCCGAGAAGAATGCGCCGCCAAGCCGCCCGGACGGCGTCGTCACGCTGGAGCAGGTGGCCGAGCAGGCCGGCGTGTCGCCCAGCACGGTGTCGCGCATCCTGAACGGCACGGCCGCCGTCAGCCAGGCGAAGAAGGATGCCGTGCAGGCGGCCATCCAGGCGCTGGGCTTCCGGCCCAACCCGGTGGCGCGCGGCTTGGCCGGCGGCAAGACGCTGTCCATCGGCGTCGTCACGCAGATCATCTCCAGCCCCTTCTACGGCGAAGCGCTGCTGGGCATCGAGCGCGAGCTGGAGCGGGCCGGCTATGTGCCGCTGTTCGTGTCCGGCAACTGGCATGAGGACGACGAGCGCAAGGCCATCGAGGCGCTGCTGTCGCGCCGCGTGGACGGCATCATCGTGCTGGCCGGCCGGCTGTCCGACGAGAAGCTGACCCAGCTCACCGCCGGCCTGCCCACCGTCGTCGTGGGCCGGCAGGTGGAGGGTCCGCAGCTCTACAGCTTCGCTTTCGACAACCGGCTGGGTGCCCAGCTGGCCACCCGGCACCTCATCGAGCAGGGCCACCGCCGCATCGCCTTCATCACCGGCGACCTCGTCCACGAAGACGCCGTCGAGCGCCAGCAGGGCTTCTTCGACGCGATGGCCGCCGCCGGCCTGGCCGTGGACCCCGACCTCGTCGTGCAGAGCGACTTCACCGCCGGCGGCGGCATGCTGGCCGTGAGCCGGCTGCTGGAGCGCAACGGCTCGTTCACGGCGCTGTTCGCGTCCAACGACGAAATGGCCGTGGGCGCCTGCCTGGGCCTGCACCGCCGCAACCTGCGCGTGCCGGACGACGTCTCCCTCGTCGGCTTCGACGACGTCGTCATGTCGCGCTACACGATGCCGCCGCTGACCACCGTGCGCCAGTCGGTGTACGAGATCGGCAGCGCGGCCGCCACGGCCATGCTGGCCATGCTGCGCGGCAACAAGCCCAGGGCGCAGATCCCGCCGCCGGAACTCATCGTCCGCGAGAGCACGCGGCGACTGCTCCGCTGATCCTGGCCCAGCCGGCTGTTGTTCGCCACGGGTAAACCATGTGGCCGCCCCATCGGGGCTGCCGGATGATCGCCTGAAAGCGCTTTCAGTGACTCGCTGAGCGGCTGCTTTCGATCCAGCAAGAACGGCGTCCTCACGCCTCGCGCCCGGCCGTTCCCCCATGGGAATCGGCGCAAGTGGCGGTGAAGAGCGTGTGAAGCCCCCTTGGTCACCGAAGGGCCGCGACATGGCGGTCAAGCCACACCAAGGGTGTTGCCTAGTTTGAAAGCGCTTGCATTTACGTATTCTTGAAAGCGCTTTCAGTTCGCATCACAAGATCAACCGGAGACAACTGAATGAAAACACCTCGTCCCGCCCTGCGTCTCACCTCGCTGGCGGCCGCCAGCGGGCTTCTGTTTGCCGGCGCCGCCGTGCAGGCGCAGGCCACCAACGCGGCGGTGCAACCCGCCGCCGCCAACCAGCAGCTGGAGACGGTCGTCGTGACCGGCATCCGCAAGAGCCTGGAGTCCTCGGTCGACCTGAAGCGCAACGCGCACGGCGTCGTCGACGGCATCGTCGCGGAAGACATCGGCAAGTTCCCCGACACCAACCTCGCCGAGGCCATGCAGCGCATCAGCGGCGTGTCCATCGAGCGCACGGCCATCGGTGAAGGCTCGCGCGTCACGGTGCGCGGCGTCGGCCCCGACTTCAACCTGGTGCTGCTGAACGGCCGCCAGATGCCCGCCTCCAGCGTCAACGACACCAGCGTCTCCAACTCGCGCGCCTTCGACTTCGCCAACCTCGCGGCCGAATCCATCGCCGCGCTCGAGGTCTACAAGACCAGCCGCGCTAGCACGCCCACCGGCGGCATCGGCGCCACCATCAATGTCAAGACGGCGCGCCCGCTGGACAGCCGGCTGTCCGTCGCCAGCGTCGGCGTCAAGCTCGTGAAGGACCAGTCCGGCTCGCGCCTGCCCGAGCACCTGCAGGGCCAGTCCGTCACGCCCGAGGTCTCCGGCATCTACAGCAACGTCTTCGCCGACGGCAAGCTCGGCGTCGCCATCACCGGCAGCTACCAGCGCCGCGACCTGGGCTACAACCAGGCCAACGTCGGCAACGGCTGGCACACCATCCCCGCCAACGGCGGCGGCTGGGGCGAGATCGCCGCCGGCAGCACGGCCGACAACCGCCCCACCGGCGCCGACACCGTCTACTCCACGCCGCAGAGCATCGGCTACGCCATGACGGGCGTGAAGCGCGAGCGCACCAACGGCCAGCTGACGCTGCAATACCAGCCGGTCAAGGAATTCACCGCGACGCTCGACCACACCTACTCCGAGAACAAGCTGCAGTCCCGCCGCAGCGACATCTCGGCCTGGTTCGGTTTCGGCAAGTCCTACACCAAGTGGACCGACGGCCCGGCCGCCGCGCCGCTGATCTATTCGGAGATCGTCGACGGCGTCGGCAGCGGCGACGTGGCCATGGGCTCGGGCCTGTTCGCGGTCAAGAACACCAACCACTCCACCGGCATGAACCTGGCCTGGAAACCCAGCGCAGGCTTCCGGCTGGAGCTGGACGCCCACCATTCCACGGCCGTCTCCGAGCCCGACAGCCCCTACGGCTCCAACGCCGTGCAGGGCTCGGCCGTGTTCAGCCGCGGCACGACGACGGTGGACTTCAGCCAGGACTTCCCGGTCTGGTCCATGCCCGGCGCCACCACCGACGCCAGCCGGCAGCTCGCCACCGGTTCGTCCTATCGCAGCGGCTACATGAAGGCGCAGATCGACCAGGTCCAGCTGCGCGGCAACTACAAGTTCACCGACGCGTCCAACCTGGACTTCGGCGCCTCGCTGACCAATGCCAGGAACCGCTCCGCCTTCGCCGTCAACGAGAACGGCAGCTGGGGTGGCATCGGCAGCGCGGCGGACTACCCCGACGCCATCTTCAAGGCCGACACGCTCAGCAAGTACTTCTCGAGCCTGCCGGGCAGCGGCAGCTCGGCGATGTTCAACAACATCAACTTCTTCGACTTCGAGACGCTGAACGCCGCCGCGGCCAAGCTCGACCCCAACGGCAAGTACAAGGCTCCGACCGACTACACGCAGGCCGGCTCCGTCGACCGCCGCACCAAGGAGAAGTCGCAGAGCCTCTACACCCAGTTCAACACCGAATGGGACGCCTTCGTGCCCATCGGCGCCGCACTGGGCCTGCGCTACGAGCGCACCGAGGTGACGTCGCGCGCCATGGTGCCCACGGCCACCGGCATCTCCTGGCGCTCCTTCAACGAGTTCTCGCTGCTCTACGGGCCGGCCGCCTTCACGGAACTGAAGGGCAAGTACAGCTATGTGCTGCCGTCGCTGGACATCGACTTCGAGCTGACGCGCAACACCAAGCTGCGCGCCAGCTACGGCGAGAGCATCGGCCGCCCCGGTTGGGGCGACATCCAGGGCGGGCAGGTGCTGACGGAGGTGCGCGCCGGTGGCGGCAGCGGCAACCAGGGCGACCCCAACCTGAAGCCGCTGAAGTCCAAGAACTTCGACCTGTCGCTGGAGCACTACTTCGGCAAGGGCTCCTACATCGCGGCCGGCGCCTTCCGCAAGCTGATCAACAACTACATCGGCAACAGCATCATCAAGGGCACGCCGTTCAACCTGACGACGCCCATCGGCGGCCCGCTGTTCAACCAGGCCATCGCCTCGGGCTGCGCGGCGACCGACAACCCCTGCATCCGCAACTGGATCTTCGAGAACAAGTCCACCTCGCCGGGCGTGGCCCGCACCACCAAGGACGCCCAGGGCAACTGGCAGGGCACCATCGCCGGCCAGCCGGGCGACCCGATCGCCGTGTTCGACATCACCGTGCCGGCCAACCAGCGCAACGACCACATCAACGGCGCCGAGCTCAACGCCCAGTACACCTTCAACAGCGGCTTCGGCTTCTCGGCCAACTACACCTATGTGCGGTCGGGCCTGAAGTACGTCGACAACAAGATCGGCGACCAGTTCGCGCTGGAAGGCCTGTCCAACTCGGGCAACCTGGTGGGCTTCTTCGAGAACGACAAGATCAGCGCCCGCGTGGCCTACAACTGGCGCGGCAAATACCTCGCCGCCCGCCACGACGGCCGCGAGCCCAACCCGATCTATGTCGCACCCTACGGCCAGTTCGACGTGAGCCTGGGCTACAAGTTCACCGACAAGCTGAGCGTGCAGCTCGAGGCGATCAACCTGACGGATGAATACCAGCGCGCCTACGAGCGCAACGAGCGCATCCTGCAGGCGATCACGCAGACCGGCCGCCGTTTCATGATCGGCGCGCGCTACAAGTTCTGAGCGCGCCCAGGAATCCAGACGACTCATCCTCCTTTGCAGTCTGGTTCGGCGGCACTCGCCCCTGGGGTGCCGCTCTTGTTCGCCATCTGGCGCGGCCGCGAAAGCGGCTGTTTTTTTGTGCCCTTCGCCGCCTCGCCACCTGCACCTTCACAGGTGCCCTGGGCCTTCACCCAGAATCGATGACATGAAAGCGATCCGTGAACTCCACGGCCTCACGCCGGCCGGCCTGAACGACGCCATCCTCACGTCGACCGAGCCGCTGGTGCTGCGCGGCCTGGCAACCGCGTGGCCGCTCGTGCAGGCCGCAGAGCGCTCGAACGACGACCTCGCGCGCTACCTGATGGGCTTCTGGCGCGACGCCAGCGTCGGCGTCATGCTGGCGCCGCCCGAAGCCAACGGGCGGATCTTCTACAACGACGACCTGAGCGGCTTCAACTTCGAGCGCAAGCTCGGCCGCTTCGACGTCGTGCTGAATTCGCTGCTGCAGACGCTGGCGCTGGACAAGCCCCCGGCCCTCTACATCGGCGCCACCAGCGTCGACAGCTGCCTGCCGGGCTTGCGCGCCGAAAACGACCTCGGGCTGAACGTCGATGACGCAATAGTCAGCCTGTGGCTGGGCAACCGCAGCCGCATCGCGGCCCACTTCGACCTGCCCGACAACATCGCCGTCGTCGCCGCCGGCCGGCGCCGCTTCACGCTGTTCCCGCCCGACCAGCTCGACAACCTCTACGTCGGTCCGCTGGACTTCACGCCCGCCGGCCAGGCCGTCAGCCTCGTCGACTTCCATGCGCCCGACTTCGAGCGCTACCCGCGCTTTCGCACGGCACTCGAGCACGGCCTGGAGGCCGAACTGGAAGCGGGCGACGCCCTCTTCATCCCCAGCATGTGGTGGCATCACGTCGAGGCACTGGCGCCGCTGAACCTGCTGGTGAACTACTGGTGGCGGCGCACGCCGGACTTCCGCGACTCGCCCGTCAACGCGCTGATGATGGCCATCCTGACGCTGCGCGGCCTGCCGCCCGAGCAGCGCGCCGCCTGGCGCCAGCAGTTCGAGCACTACATCTTCGGCGACCCCGAGCAGGCGGTCGCCCACATTCCCGAGGCGGCCCGCCACGCGCTGGCGCCGCTCGACGACAACGGCGCGCGCGCGATGCGTGCCCACCTGCTGAACCGCCTCAAACGTTGAACGCCATGCAAGACACCAACGCCCCCCTGCGCACCCAACCCGTCAAGCGCGTCGTCATCGCCGGCGGCGGCACGGCCGGCTGGATGGCGGCCGCGTTGATGTCCAAGATCCTCGGCAAGGCGCTGGACATCCGCCTCGTCGAGTCCGACGAGATCGGCACCGTCGGCGTCGGCGAGGCCACCATCCCGACGCTGCTGACCTACCACCAGTTGCTCGGCGTGAACGAGCAGGAGTTCATGGCCGCCACGCAGGCCACCTTCAAGCTCGGCATCCAGTTCGAGGGCTGGCGCAATGTCGGCGAGGACTACGTCCACAGCTTCGGCCTCACCGGCAAGGACCACTGGACCGCCGGCTTCCAGCACTTCTGGCTCGCGGCCCGGCGGCGCGGCCAGGCGCGCGTGCCGCATGGCGACTATGGCGACCACTGCCTGGAGCTGCGCGCCGGCGTCGAGAACCGCTTCGCCCACCTGCCGCGCAACGGGCTGAACTACGCCTTCCACCTCGACGCGTCGCGCTACGCCGTCTTCCTGCGCGGCATCGCCGAGGGCTACGGCGTCAAGCGCATCGAGGGCAGGATCGCCCAGGTGTTGCAGCACGACAGCGGCGACATCAAGGCGCTCAAGCTCGCCGACGGCAGCGAGATCGACGGCGACTTCTTCGTCGACTGCACGGGCTTCCGCTCGCTGCTGCTGGGCCAGACGCTGGGCGTCGGCTTCGAGGACTGGTCGCACTGGCTGCCCTGCGACAGCGCCGTGGCCGTGCAGACCGAGTCCGTCGGCGAGGCCGTGCCCTACACGCGCTCCATCGCGCATCCCTTCGGCTGGCAATGGCGCATCCCGCTGCAGCACCGCGTCGGCAACGGCCTCGTGTTCGCCAGCAAATACCTCGGCGACGACGAGGCCAAGGCGACGCTGCTGCAGCACATCCAGGGCCAGGCGTTGATGCAGCCGCGCGTGCTGAAGTTCACCCCGGGCCAGCGGCACGAGACATGGAAGCGCAATGTCGTCGCCATCGGCCTGGCCAGCGGCTTCCTGGAGCCGCTGGAGTCGACGAGCATCCACCTGATCCAGCGCGGCATCACGCGGCTGATGCAGTGCTTCCCGGCCGGCGGCATCCACCAGGCCGACATCGACGAATACAACCGCCAGGTGCGCGACGAGATCGAGCACATCCGCGACTTCATCATCCTGCACTACAAGGTCACGAACCGCCGCGACGCGCCGCTGTGGCGCGACTGCGCCGGCATGGACGTGCCCACCTCGCTGGCCCACCGCATCCGCATGTTCAGCGACTCGGCGCGCGTGTTCAAGGCGCCGCACGAGCTGTTCGGCGAGAACTCCTGGGTCCAGGTCATGCTGGGCCAGGGCCTCACGCCCACGGCCCACCACCCGACGGCCGACCTGATGGGCGACGAGGAGCTGGGCCATTTCCTCGGCGAGATCCGCAAGCAGGTGGCGCGGCAGGTCATGCAGCTGCCGCGGCATGCGGACTATGTGCGCAGCTACGCGGCGCCTACGCAGCAACCGCAGGCCGTCGGCGCCTGAGTCCGGGGCCGGTATTGAAACCGCTCTACCCGCCTCCAGATTTCCCCACAAGCCACAGGCTTCTTCGCCGCACGACACAATCCCGCCCATCATGAAGATCAATCGCACGCTCCAAGCCCGCCTCACCCCCTGAGACGCCCTTCGACCGTGTTCGGAAGGCGCCACGCCTTCCGGTCCCACCCAACCCCGGCAGGCCCGCTCCTCCCGGGGTTTTGTTTTTCCAGAGTCCATCTGCCATGCGCACCTTCGACAAGCTGATCGCCACGATTCCCGAGCGCCGGAGCGCGGCTTCGCTGCGTCTGCGCTTCGGCGTCCTGCCTTCGCGCTAGCCCCATGGCGATTCCGCCGGGGCTGGCAACACACCCCGAACCAGGAATCACCATGAACTCGAAATCGAACACCTTCCGCAAACTGCGCAACATCGGCGTCATCGCCCACGTCGACGCGGGCAAGACCACGACGACCGAACGCATCCTGTTCTACACGGGCGAGAACCACCGCATCGGCGAAGTCCACGACGGCGCCACGACGATGGACTTCGACCCGCAGGAACGCGCGCGCGGCATCACCATCCACAGCGCGGCGACGACCGTGCACTGGCGGGGCACGCAGATCAACCTGATCGACACGCCCGGCCACATCGACTTCAACCTCGAGGTGCGCCGCTCGCTGCGCGTGCTGGACGGTGCCGTCGTCGTGTTCGACGGCGTGGCCGGCGTGGAGCCGCAGACCGAGACCAACTGGCGCCTCGCGGACGAGTACCGCGTGCCGCGCATCGCCTTCGTCAACAAGCTGGACCGCGTCGGTGCGGACTTCCGGCGCGTCGTCGCGTCCCTCGAAGAGCGCCTCGCCGTGCGTGCGCTGCCGCTGCAGTTGCCCATCGGCGCTGAGGCCGACTTCCGCGGCGTCGTGGACCTGCTGACGATGCAGACCCTCGTCTGGGATCGCGACGACGCATCGGTGCCGCCGCGTGTGGACGTCATCCCGCCCGAACTGCTGCCCGCCGCCGAGGCCGCACGTGCGCGGTTGCTGGAAGCCGCGGCCGAGCAGGACGACGCGCTGCTGGATGCCTGGCTGCGCGGCGCCGAGCTGCCTTCGGATGACGTGCGCGCGGCGCTGCGCCGCGGCACGATCGCGGGCGCCTTCGTGCCCGTGCTGGCCGGCTCGGCCTTCCGCAACCGCGGCGTGGAACCGCTGCTGGATGCTGTGGTGGCCTACCTGCCCGCACCCGGCGAGGCGCCTGGCGCCGCGTCGACCGAAGGTCCGCTGTCTGCCCTCGCGTTCAAGCTGACCGCCGACGACCACGGCGCGATGGTGTTCGTGCGCGTCTACAGCGGCAGGCTGAAGCGTGGCGACACGGTCTTCAACGCCAGCACCGGCAAGGCCGAGCGCGTTTCGCGGCTGTACGAGATCCATGCGGACCGGCGCGTCGAGCGCGACGAACTCGTCGCGGGCGACATCGCGGGCGTCGTCGGGCTCAAGGACGTGCTGACCGGCCACACGCTGGCCGATTGGAAGGACGCGCCCGTGCTCGAAAGCATCGTCGTGCCCGAGGCCGTCATCGACGTCGCCATAGAGCCGCGCGCGCAAGCCGATGCCGCCGCCCTCGCGAAGGGTCTGGGCGTGCTCGTCCGCGAAGACCCGTCGCTGCGCTTGCGGCAGGACGCCGACTCGGGCCAGACGCTGCTGTCCGGCATGGGCGAGCTGCAGCTAGAAGTGGCCGTTGAGAAGCTGCGCTCACGCTTCGGCGTGGATGTGGCCGTGGGCCGCCCGCAGGTCGCCTACCGCGAGACGATCACGGCCATGGCCGAGGTGCGTCATGTGCACAGGAAGCAGAGCGGTGGCCCCGGCCAGTTCGCCGAGCTGACGTTGCGCATCGCGCCGCTGCCGCGCGGTGAAGGTGTGCGCTTCGAGAGCACCGTGGTGGGCGGCGCGATCCCGCGCGAGTTCATTCCGGCCGTCGAGGCGGGCATCCGCAAGGCGGCGTTGTCCGGGCCGTTTGCCGGCCATCCGTTGGTGGACTTCGAGGCCGTGCTGGTCGACGGCAGCGCCCACGTGCGCGACTCGTCGGCGCTGGCCTTCGAACTGGCGGCGGCCGCGGCGTTGCGCGAGGCGGTGCTGCAGGCGTCACCCGTCGTGCTGGAGCCGCTCATGGCCGTCGAGGTCATCACGCCGGCCGAGCATCTGGGCGACGTCATCGGCGACCTGCTGCGACGCCGTGGGCTGGTGCAGGGCCAGGACGTGCGTGGCAACGCGGTCGTCGTGACGGCGCATGTGCCGCTGGAGAGGATGTTCGGCTACATCGGGCAGCTGCGTGCGCTCAGCTCTGGAAGGGCGCAGTTCACGATGCAGTTGAGCCACTACGCGGAAGTGCCGGTGAGGGCGGCGTTGGCTGCCTGATGGGAGGCGGGGAGTCGGAAGGCTTCCCGCCTTTTTCTTTGATCGGGAGTGACGTGCCGGGAGTTCGCCCCGGCGGGCGACCTACTTTCTTGTGCGGACAAGAAAGTAGGCAAAGAAACCGCCCCCGACCGCACCGCCCCTTCGGGGTCCCCGAGAAACACAAGGCCCGAAGCCCCGCGCCGAACTCGCGCCGCTACGCTCTGCTCAAACAGGCGTCGCGAGTCAGTTCTTGAAGCGAGCTGCGCTCGCGGGCTTCGGGCCTTGCGTTTCCCGGCGGTGCTCAAGGGGGGAAGAGGAATACCTCGTCGCGAACGGCTTCCGGGCCTGGCTGTTGGCTGTTGGGGTGTTGGCTGCTTCGGGGTTCCCCTTTGGAGGAGCCGAGAAGCACAGGAGCCCGAGGCGCGCGCGCAGCGCGCATCAATGACTGACTTCGCGCGGCTGTCTGAACGGAGCGTAGCGAAGTGAGTTCCGCGCGAGCCTTGGGTTGCGAGCATCGCAGGGGAGCCCTCGAAGAGGGCCGACGGAGCAGGGGCGGTTTCTTTGCCTACTTTCTTGTCCGCACAAGAAAGTAGGTCGCCCGCCGGGGCGAACTCCCGGCTGGGCCTTGGCGCCAACCAAGCCTCACCACAGACCAACGGACTCATCAGCTGCTCGCCGCCGACGCACCCGACGCCGCCGCATCCGCCGCGCTCGGCGGTGCCAGCAGCACCTTCTCGCCGGCCTTCAGGCCGTCCACGACCTGAACCCGCGCGCCATCCTGCAATCCGACCTTGACCTGCCGCGGCGTCTGCTTGTTCGCCGCATCCAGCACCTGCACCGTGAAGCGGCCGTCCTTGCCGCGCTCGCCCAGGGCGACGATGGGCATGGCCAGCACCTGCTTGACGGAGCCGGTCTCGATGTCCACCTGCACCGTCATGTCGCTGAACAGCGCACGGTCGCGGTTGTCGACCTCGAAGAGCACGTTGTAGAAGACCGCGTTACCCGCCCGCTCCGGCACCGGCTGGATGACGCGCACCTTGCCTTGGTAGCGCTTGCCTTCGCCCGACAGCGTCGTGAAGCGCGCCAGCTGGCCCACCTTGATGGCCTGCACGTCGGCCTCGGGCACCTTGGTGCGCACGGTGATGGTGTCCAGGTCGGCCAGCGTCAGGATGACCGGCGTGACCTGCACCGAGATGACGGTCTGCCCCACCTGCACCGGCAGGTTGACGACGGTGCCGTTCATCGGCGCCGTGATGCGCGTGTACGAGAGGTTGACCTTGCGCTTGTCCAGGTCGGCCTGCAGGCGCTGCAGGTTGGCGGCCTGGCCGCGCAGGTCGGCTTCGATCTTGGCGAGCTCGATCTCGGCCTTCTCCGCCTCGTTGCCCGACGTCGCCTGGCCGGCCAGCAGGCGCTGCTGGCGCTTGAGCTCGCGGCGCGCCGCGTCGGCATCGATGCGGCGGGCGTCGATCGCGGCGCTGGCCTGGGCCACAGCGGCCTCGGCCTGGGCGACGTCGCTGCGCGCGAGGTCGGGGTCGAGGCTGACGAGCAGGTCGCCCTTCTTCACCTGCTGGCCGAGTTCGACATGGATGGTCTGGATCTGGCCGCTGACCTGGGCGCCGACGTCGACGCGTGTGCGCGCCTGCAGCACGCCGGCGGCCTGCACGGCCTGGGTGATGTCGGCCAGCGCGACGACGCCCGAGGGCAGGGCCGGTGGCGGCGGCGGCTTGCGGGTGAACCACCAGATGCCGGCGGCCACGGCGACCAGCGCAAGAACGATCAGGCGCACGCGCCAGCGTTTCCAGATTGATGCTTTTTTCATGTCCCTCCCAGGCCCCGTACTTCGCTCAGCGGGCGGCGCAGCGTATCAGCCGCGCGGGCCATGCCCGGCAAACTGGCGCGCATCGTCGTGAGCGCCAGATGGCTTGGCGAAAGTCATGCCGGGGTCAGGGCTTGCTCAGCGGCTGTGCGACGTTAGCCTTGCCAGCGGTGACGCCGCGCTGACTCCCGGCGCCACCGTGCTGGCGCCGCGCGCCGTGGCCTTGGCCTCGGCGTCGTCCACGTCGCCGCCGGCAAGTGCCGCGATGCTGTCCGGGCTGCGGCGCATCGCCACGCCGACGGCCAGGATGTCGATGACCAGCAGGTGCAGGATGCGGCTGACCATCGGCAGGTGGGTCTCGATGTCCTCGACGTGGTCGACGATCAGCGTGACGTCGGCCTTCTTGGCCAGCGGGCTCTGGCTGGCCGTGATGGCCACGACTCTCGCGCCGCGCTCCTGCGCCTTCTCGACGACGCTCAGCAGCTCCGGCAGCCGCCCGCCGCTACTGATGACGACGGCCACGTCGCCCTCGCGCAGCACGTCGGCCGCCAGCAGCTGCAGCCGCGGGTCGGTGTAGGCGCCGCAGGGCATGCCGAAGCGCAGGAACTTGAACTGCGCATCCTGCGCGACGACGCTGTAGTGGCCGAGGGAGAAGAACTCGATGCGGCCGGCGGCCAGCAGCATGTCGATGGCGCGGTCGATGGTGTCGCGGTTCAGGTGGCTGCGCAGCTGCAGGATGGCGCTGGCCGTGTTGCCCAGCACCTTGGCGCCCAGCTCCAGCGGGGAGTCGTTGATGTTGACCTGGGTGTGCGTGACCGGCACCGTGCCGGTCAGGCCCGAGGCCAGGCGCAGCTTGAAGTCCGACAGGCCCTCGCAGCCCAGCGAACGGCAGAAGCGGATGACGGTGGGCTGGCTGACGCCGGCCGCGCGGGCGATCTCGGCGATGGGGTCGTTCAGCACCGAGCGCGGCTGGGCCAGCACGAGATCGGCCACGCGCAGCTCGGCGGGCGACAGCTCGCTGCGGGCGCGGCGGATCTGGCCGAGGATGGCCGAGCCGGGCGAGGCCTGCAGGTTGCGCAGCTGGTTTTCAAGAATCGCCGACGCGCCCTTGAAGGTGGCGTTCTCGGCCGTGATGACGAAGGTCGGGATGGCCGACACGTAGTCGCGGAAGCGCCCCTTGTCCTCGAAGCGGGCGCGAAAGGGGCTGCGGTCGAACCATTCGCCCAGCCGCGGCACGATGCCGCCGCCGATGTAGATGCCGCCCAGCGACCCCAGCGTCACGGCCAGGTTGGCGGCGGCCGTGCCCAGCAGGCCGCAGAAGACCTCCAGCGTCTCCACGCACAGCGCGTCGCCGTCCTCCAGCGCACGCTGCGTGATCGCGGGGGCGGGCAGCGGTTCGGCGCCGGCCATGCCTTGGCGGTCGGCCAGCGCGCGGTAGATCAGCTCCAGGCCGGGGCCGGAGATCAGGCGCTCGTAGGAGACATGCTCCTGGTTCAGGTGCTTCCACGCGAACTTCAGGATGTCCATCTCGCGCTCGTCGCGCGGACCAAAGTTCACGTGGCCGCCCTCGGTGCCCAGCGCGATCCAGCCTTCGCCGGCCGGGATCAGGCCCGACACGCCCAGCCCCGTGCCCGCGCCCAGCAGGCCGATGACGCTGGGCCGGCGCGCCTGGCCGCCGCCGACCTGGCGCACGTCCACCTCGGCCAGCCGGGGCAGGGCCATGGCCAGCGCGGTGAAGTCGTTGACGACCACCAGCGTGTCCAGCCCGAGGCGCTGGCGCATCTCGTCGATGGAGAACTGCCAGTGGTAGTTGGTCATGCGCACCCGGTCGCCTTCCACCGGGTTGGCAATGGCCACCGCCGCGTGCGCGATCTGCTGCGCGCGGCCGTCCTCCCAGCGCAGGCCCTGCAGATAGGCGCGCACCGCGGCATGGAAGTCCGCGTGGTCGGCGCAGCGCAGCGAAGCGGTCTGCGTGAATTCGCCGGGGCCGGTTTCCAGCGTGAAGCGGGCATAGGTGCCGCCGATGTCGGCAAGCAGGCGGGGGCTGTCGAAACGGGGCATGGGCGCGGAGCGGGCTGGGGAAAAAGGGGAGGCGGCCGATTATTCAGCAGGGCGCCAGGCGCAGGTTGTAGCTTCACTACAGCCGCTGCAGCAGCCGAGTTTCCCCGGGAAGAAGGGCTGTATCAGTGATCGTGAAAGCGGTTTTGCGGCTGCGCAGGGCGAGTTTGTATTGTTGGTGCGGTGTAGTTTTGCTACCGTCCGTTCCGCCCAAATTCCACCCTTGCAAACCCGTGTCCGATCCCGCCTTCCAGCCGACCGTTTCCTCCTCGCTCCTTTCTACCGGAGGCCGGCCATGAGCGCCCCCTACCCGTGGCTGGTGGCCGACGTCGGCGGCACCAACGCCCGTTTCGGCACGGTGTCTGGCCCCGGCGCGGCCGTCGAGGATGTGCGCGTGCTGCCGGTGGCGGGCCATGCCGGCCCGGCTGCGGCCGTGCGGGCCTATCTGGAAGGCCAGGCGCCCGGCGCCGCGCGCCCGCAGAGCGCCGCCTTCGCGCTGGCCACGCCGGTGCAGAACGACCGCATCGCGCTGACCAACGGCGCCTGGGATTTCTCCCGCTCCGGCACGCAAGCCGAACTGGGGCTGAAGACCTTCCTGTGCCTGAATGATTTCGAGGCGCAGGCCCTGTCCCTGCCGCGACTGAAGCCGCATCAGCTGCGCGCCTGGGGCGGTGTGCCCGCCGCGGTGGGTGAGGCGCCGGTCGGCACCATCCTGGCCGTCATCGGGCCGGGCACGGGCCTGGGTGTGGGTGGCGTCATACGCGCGCCGGGGCTGTGGTTGACGCTGCCCGGCGAGGGCGGCCATGCCACGCTGGCACCCGGTGACGATTTCGAAAGCGCCGTGCTGGCCGCGGCGCGCCGGGAGTTCCCGCATGTGTCGGCCGAGCGCTTCCTGTCGGGCATCGGCCTGCCGGTGCTGTGCCGCTCGGTGGCTGCGGCGCTGGGGCAGGGTGAGGACGTGGCCGCGCTGCCGGCCGACCAGATCGTTGCGCGGGGCCTGGCGGGCGAGTCGCCGGCCTGCGTGCGCACGCTGGAGCTGTTCTGCGGCCTGCTGGGCAGCTTTGCCGGCAACGTGGCGCTGACGCTGGGCTCGCGCGGCGGCGTCTTCATCGGCGGCGGCATCGTGCCGCGGCTGGGTGACTATTTCTTCAAGTCGCAGTTCCGTGCCCGCTTCGAGGCCAAGGGCCGCCTGCACACCTTCGTCGACGGCATTCCCACCTGCCTCATCACCGACACGCTGGCCGCGCTGTCGGGCGCCGCGCTGGCGCTGGAGCAGGCCGACGCCTGACCTCCCGCCGAGCCCGCGTCCGCCGGGCTGACGGCACTCTCGCCACGCCGGCCGGCGTGGCGCCTCCATCCCCACCCATCCGCCTCGTGCGCTCCCGGAGCCGCACGAGGCTGCCGTTCGCCTGCATCACGCAAGCGGTGCGCGTGGCTGCACCTCCATGGCCTGTTCGCCCTTGAAGACAGCGCTGACATCGGATGTAGTTGAGCTACAGCGGCGAGAGTTATTTTTGTTTTCACGGAGAGTGGCTCTGCTGAAATCGGCCAATGAATAGGCGTATACCCTTGGTATTTGGCTGGAATCAGGTCGTTTGTGCGCAACGTCTAGGGTTTGCACAGGTGCGGTTGAAAATCTAGTTTTGATACAAACTCGTCTGAGACGTTGGGTTCTCGCCCGCAAGTGGTGCGCCAACGGCCCTGGCGCCATGCCCGGGCCACGCCGTTTTCCAAGGAACCAGAGGAGACATCCATGACCCTGAACACAGACAAGCGCGGCGGCGTCGCCAGCGCCTTCCCCCGCATCAGTCCCGTGGCCCTCGGCTGCGCGCTGTTGATCGCGGCCACCGGCGCAGCGGCCCAGCAGGCCCAGCAGCTCGAAACCGTGACCGTCACCGGCATCCGCAAGGGCATCGAGGCGGCCATCTCGGTCAAGCGCAACAGCGACTCCATCGTTGAAGCGATCTCGGCCGAGGACATCGGCAAGCTGCCCGACTCGTCGATCGCCGAATCCATCGCTCGCCTGCCGGGCCTGACGGCGCAGCGCGTCAACGGCCGCGCCCAGGAAGTGCAGATCCGTGGCCTGGCCGGCCAGTTCGCCACCACGCTGCTGAACGGCCGCGAGCAGGTCAGCACCGGTGACAACCGCTCCGCCGAGTTCGATCAGTACCCCTCCGAGCTGCTCAGCGGCGTGACGATCTACAAGACGCCGGATGGCGCCCTGGTCGGCCAGGGGCTGTCGGGCACCATCGACCTGCAGACCGTGCGTCCGCTGAATTTCGCCGGCCGCACGATGGCCGTGAACCTGCGCGGCGAGAAGAACTCGCTGGGCCGCCTGAACCCCGGCGCCGCCGGCGACAAGGGCAGCCGCTTCAGCTTCTCCTATGTCGACCAGTTCGCCGACCGCACCGTCGGTATCGCGCTCGGCTATGCGCGCCTGGATTCGCCCAACCAGAACAACTACTTCCGCAACTGGGGCTACCCGAGCTTCACCGGCACTTTCAACGGCACCAACTATGTCGACGTGCGCGTGCCGGGCGGCGTGCAGCTGCGCAACGAATCGGCCTCGCAGGTGCGCAATGGCCTGATGGGCGTGCTGCAGTGGAAGCCTTCCAAGGACTTCGAGACCCTCGTCGACGTCTACCACTCGACCTACGAACGCAATGCGCTGCAACGCGGCTTCGAGGCCGGCCTGGCCTGGGGGGCGCAAGGGCTGAACAACCCGGTCGTCGAAGGTGGCGTGACGTCCGGCAACACCATCACCGGCGGCGTGCTGACCCAGGGTGACTACATCGGCGTCAAGCCGGTGCTGCGCCACGACGTCAACGACCGCAAGGACACCATCGACGCGGTGGGCTGGAACAGCAAGCTGGTGGTCAGCCCGGCGCTCACGTTGGTGGGCGATCTGAGCTGGTCCAAGGCCAAGCGCAACGAGTCCATCATGGAGCTGTATGCCGGCACCGGCCCTGGCGGCTCGGGCGCGACCGACACCTTCAAGGTCGTGCTGCCGGTGGGCGGCGGCCTGCCCAGCATCACGGCCGGCCTGAACTATGCCGACCCGGCACTGATCAAGCTGGTGGACTCCGGCGGCTGGGGCCAGGCGGGCTATCTGAAGAAGCCCGAGGTCACCGACGAGATCAAGTCGGCCCGTGCTTCCGCCAAGTACAGCCACGATTTCGCCTTCTTCAGCGGCGTGGAGGGCGGCCTGAACTTCACGCAGCGCCAGAAGACGCGCGACGTGCCCGAATGGTTCATGGACCTGAAGACGTCGCCGACCACCATTCCGGACAGCCTGCTGTCGGCGCCGAACAGTCTGGGCTATGTGGGCCTCGGCAACTTCATTTCCTATGACGCCCGTGCAGCGGCCGCGCAGTTCTACAACATGCGCGCCAACCTGGGCAACAAGGACATCATCAACAAGGACTGGACGGTCAAGGAAGACATCACGACCGCCTTCGCCAAGGCCGACATCGACACCGAGCTGCTGGGCAAGCCGCTGCGCGGCAACCTCGGTCTGCAGGCCGTCCACGCCAACCAGAAGTCCAACGCCTTCAACATCCAGGGCGCCACCACCAGCCCGTCGACCTACGGCACGTCCTACACCGACTGGCTGCCCAGCCTGAACCTGGCCTGGCAGGTCGCGGCCAACCAGAACCTGCGCTTTGGCATCGCCCGCCAGATCACGCGGCCCCGCATGGACGACATGCGCTCGACGAACACCTACAGCGTCGACCTCACCAGGGTCAACGACAAGGGCGATGTCGGCGAGTGGAAGGGTGATGGCGGCAACCCCGCGCTCAAGCCCTGGAAGGCCGATGCGGTCGATCTGTCCTACGAGTACTACTTCGGCAACAAGGGCTATGTGTCGATCGCAGCCTATTACAAGGACCTGAAGACCTACATCTACAAGCAGAAGATCAACATCAACTTCGTCGAGCGCTTCGGCAACCCGACGGTGACGAGCGGCATCACGCCGACCTCGCCCAACGGCCTGTTCGAAACCCAGGCCAACGGCACGGGCGGCTCGATGTCCGGTGCCGAGCTCGCGGTGTCGCTGCCGCTGCAGATGGTCGCCAATGCGCTCGACGGATTTGGCGTGCAACTCAGCTACGCCTACGTTGAAAGCAAGATCGCGCCCTTCGGTCCCGGCGATTCGCGCCCGCTGCCCGGCCTGTCGCCCAACACCTACAACCTGACCGCCTATTACGAGAAATACGGTTTCTCGGCCCGCATCAGCACGCGCATCCGCGACGGCTTCGTCGGTGAGGTGACGGGCTTCGGCGCAGACCGCGCCTTCGAGTACGTCAAGAAGGAAAAGGTCACCGACCTGCAGCTGGGCTACGAGTTCCAGAGCGGCGTGGCCAAGGGCCTGTCGGTGCTGTTCCAGGTCAACAACCTGGGCAACGAGCCCTATGTCGAGTACTACAACAACGACATCACGCAGACCAAGCAGTACACCAAGTACGGCAAGACCTATCTGTTCGGCGTGAACTACAAGTTCTGAACGGCGCACGCGCTTGAGTGACAGCCCTTGCCGGAGCGATCCGGCAAGGGTTTTTTGCATCGCGACGACGTGCCAACATGGCGCGAACGCGCAAGTCCACCCCACTGCCATGTCCCTGATCCAAGACATCGTCATCGTCGGCGGCGGCACCGCCGGCTGGATGACTGCTGCGGCGCTGTCCACCGTTCTGCGCGGGCGCTATCGGCTGCGCGTCGTCGAGTCCGACGACATTGGCACCGTCGGCGTGGGCGAGGCCACGATCCCGATGATCCAGCGCTTCAACCGCGTCGTCGGCATCGACGAGAACGACTTCCTGCGCGCCACCGGCGGCACGTTCAAGCTGGGCATCGAGTTCGTCAACTGGGGGCGCGTGGGTGACCGCTATATGCACGGCTTCGGCCGGCTGGGGCAGGACCTGTGGACGGTGCAGTTCGAGCAGTACTGGCATCGCCTGCGCGCGCTGGGCCGCGCGCTGCCGCTGGAGAACTACTGCATTGCGCGCATGGCGGCCAAGGCCAACAAGTTCATGCCGCCGCGCAGCGACCTGGGCAATTCACCGCTGGCGGAGATCGCCTACGCCTATCACTTCGACGCCAGCCTGTACGCACGCTACCTGCGCGGCCTGGCCGAGCAGCGCGGCGTGCTGCGCACCGAGGGCAAGGTCACCCATGCCACGCGGCGCGGCGAAGGCGCCCATGCCGGGCATGTGGATGCCGTCGTGCTGGAAAGCGGCGAGCGCATTGCGGGCGACCTCTTCATCGACTGCTCGGGCTTCCGCGGCCTGCTCATCGAGCAGACGCTGCAGACCGGCTTCGAGGACTGGACGCACTGGCTGCCCTGCGACCGCGCAATGGCCGTGCCCTCCGAGCCGGTGGCGCCGCTGACGCCCTACACCCGCTCCACGGCCCACCGTGCGGGCTGGCAGTGGCGCATCCCGCTGCAACACCGCATCGGCAATGGCCATGTCTACAGCAGCGCTCATGTCAGCGACGACGAGGCCGCCGCGACGCTGCTGGCCCACCTCGACGGCAAGCCGCTGGCCGACCCGCGCCCCATCCGCTTCAGGACCGGCATGCGCCGCAAGGCCTGGAACGAGAACGTCATCGCCGTCGGGCTGGCTGGCGGCTTCCTGGAGCCGCTGGAGTCCACCTCCATCCACCTGATCCAGCAGGCCATCCAGCAGCTCATCGACTTCTTCCCGGACCGTGGCTTCAGCGTCCGGGACGTCGATGAATTCAATCGCCACAGCCGCTTCCACTGGGAGCGCATCCGCGACTTCATCATCCTGCACTACCACCTCAACCAGCGCGACGATTCGACGTTCTGGCAGGACTGCGCCCGGATGGCCGTGCCGGACAGCCTGCAGGAGAAGCTCGACCTCTACCGCGAGCATGGCCGCGTCGTGCGCCGCGACAACGAGCTGTTTGCCGAGGTGGGCTGGATCCAGGTCATGGAAGGCCAGAACCTCGTGCCGCTGCGCCATCACCCGCTGGCCGAACTGCAGGATGTGGAGGCGACGCACGACTATCTCGAAGGCGTGCGGCAGGTCATCGCCAAGTGCGTGGACTTCATGCCCGACCACGCGGCCTACATCGCCCATCACTGCGCGGCCGGGCCCGCCTGAACGCGATGCCGCTTCTGCCCACACGACGCGCCGTGCTGGCCGCTGCCGCCGCGCCCCTTGCCCTGCCGGCCCTGCCTGCCATGAGCGCCCCTCAAGACATGCCCCATCTTCCCTGGACCTGCCAGGCCGTCATCTACCAGGTCAACGTGCGCCAGTACTCGCAGGCCGGCACGTTGGCCGCCGTGCAGGCCGACCTGCCGCGCCTCAAGGCGCTGGGCGTGGACATCCTATGGCTCATGCCCTGGCAGCCCATCGGCCGGCTCCACCGCAAGGGCACGCTCGGCAGCTATTACTCCATCAGCGACTACACGGCCGTGAACCCCGAGTTCGGCACGCTGGCCGATGCCAAGGCCCTCGTGGCCGAGGCGCACGGGCAAGGGCTCAAGGTCATCCTCGACTGGGTGGCCAACCACACCGCCTGGGATCACCCCTGGGCCGGTGCGCACAAGGACTGGTTCAAGCTCAATGCCAAGGGCGAGGTCTACCCGGTCACCTTCAACGAGGGCCAGGCCAGCGAGGAGCACTGGGACGACGTCATCGCGCTGAACTATGGCAGCGACGGCCTGCGCACGGCGATGATCGACGCGATGAAGTTCTGGGTGCGCGAGGTGGGCCTCGATGGCTTCCGCTGCGACGTGGCCAGCCTGGTGCCGACGGATTTCTGGGTGCGTGCGCGCCGGGAGCTGGATGCCCTCAAGCCCCTGTTCATGCTGGCCGAATCCGACGCGAAGGAACTGCACACCAGCGGGGCCTTCGACATGACCTATTCCTGGGACCTGGCCGACGAGGTGTTCAAGAAGATCGGCAAGGGCGAGGCAGGCGCGCCTTTGCTGAAGGCCTGGCTGAAGAAGCAGCCGGCGGGTTACCCCGCGCACGCCTACCGCATGCGCTTCACGAGCAACCACGACTTCAATTCCTGGCACGGCACCGACGCCGAGCTCTATGGCGATGCTTGGGCAGCGCTCGCCGTGCTGACCTTCACGCTGCCCGGCATGCCGCTGATCTACAACGGCCAGGAGGCGCGTCTCGCCAAGCGGCTTGAGTTCTTCGAGAAGGACGCCATCGCGTGGAATACCTACGAGCTGACCGACTTCTACCGGGCCCTCATTGCGCTGAAGCATGGGCACAAGGCGCTGGCTGCCGGGCAGTACGGCGCGCCGGTGAAGCTGCTGGCGTCGACGGGCGACGTCGTCGCCTTCGAACGGCGGCTGGGCGACGACGTCGTGCGCGTGGCGGTCAACCTGTCCGGCACGCCGCAGGTATTTGCGGGCAGGGCGCTGCTGCCCTGGGGGTGGTCGATTTCGTGAGCGGCGCTGCCGCTGCTGTCAGAGCGTCTCGCCCGGCTGCAGCCAGAGCTCGCGGCGCTGCAGCGGCGTCTCGGGCGGCAGCAGCGGATTGCTGAGCCTGAGCACCTGGGCCGGCTTCAACGGATGGGCCCTGACCACGGCGCCGAACTGTTCGCGGTGCAGGCGCTGGAAGCTGCCGTCGGCCACGGCGGCTTCCAGCCCCGTCTTCAGGTCTGCCGCCAGCTCGGGCCGGTGCGGGCCGACGAACAGATAGGCCGCGGCCGGGTAGTGCAGCATCAGGCCCGGCGCGATGGCCAGTTCCGGATGGCGATCGCCGGCCATCTCCGCGTCGATCTCCAGGATGGAGCGCGGGAAGTAGTCGATGCGGCCCGAGGCCAGCATGCGGAAGAGGGCGTCGTAGACGCTGCTGGTGCCGACCTCCAGGCCATTGGCGCGCAGGATGGTCGTGTCCGGCCAGTCATGGCCCTGGCCGGCCAGGCGGCCGCGCAGGTCCTTCAGGCTGCGCACGCGCGACCAATCGGCGAGTTCGGTGCGGCGCACCAGCAACAGCCGCCAGCCCAGTAGGCCGCGGTCGATGGGAATGCGCACGGGCAGCAGGCCGGAGGACTCGCGCAGCCGGTCGGTCATGGTCCACATCAGGTCGATGGGGCTGCTGGGCGTGGCCAGTTCCACCAGCGTGCGGCCCTGCGTCATGTCGAGATCCACGCAGCGCACTTCGCGGCGGCTGCCGGCGCGGCTCAGAGCCAGCTCGACGACACGCCGCACATAGGCCAGCTGCGGGTCGGGCATGCTGACGTTGCGCGGCAGCAGCACGGCGTCCGCGGGCTGGGCGCGCAGCGGTGAGGCGGCCAGCAGGGGCAGGGTCAGCAGGTGGCGGCGGAGCAGGGTGGCGTTCACGGGGCCGCATCATGCAGCATCGCGGGTCGGAGCTGGGGCATCACGGCTTGACGAAAACCCTGCCGAAGAGGGGCGGGACTGTCAGCTCGATGGCGCCGTTCGTCACGGTGACGGGCTTGCCGCCGAGCGGGTCGCTCAGCGCCTCGGCGGCGAACGGCAGGCGGACGGTGACGGTCCTGGTCGTCGTGCTGTTGTTGGTGGCGGTGACGGCCCAGGCCTCACCGTCCTGGCGGGCCAGCACGAGGACATGGTCATCGACATGCAGCGGCGCGGAGAGCGTGCCGTGGCGCAGCACGGGCAGGTCGTGGCGCAGCTTCGTCAGCCGCTTGAACTCGGCGAGCAGTGCCTCGTCGGGCTGGCCGCCTTCGTCGGCCCAGGGGTAGGGCGCTCGGTTGTAGGGATCGTCGCCGCCGCCCAGGCCCACCTCGTCGCCGTAGTAGATCGTCGGCGAGCCGGGGTAGGTCATCTGGAAGAAGACCGACAGCAGCAGGCGGCGCTTGGCCGCGGCCAAGTCGCTGGCCTCGCCGAAGTGATGCAGCGCACGTGGCTGGTCGTGCGTGGACAGCAGGTTCATCAGCGCGGAGAAGGCCTGGGGCGGGTAGGCCTCGCGCAGCAGCTCCAGGTTGGCGGCCATCGCCTTGCCGCTCTTGCCGGCGGCGTAGTCCAGCACGGCGTTGCGGAAGATGTAGTTCATCGTCGAGTCGAACATGTCGCCGAGGAAGTACTTGCTGGCATCGAACCAGGTCTCGGCCACCGTCAGCGCGTCGGGCTTCTTCGCCTTCACGGCCTGGCGCCATTCGCGCCAGAAGTCGTCGGGCACCCAGGGCACCACGTCCATGCGCCAGCCGGCCGCGCCGCGGTCGAGCCAGACGTTGGTGACGGAGTCCTTGTCGCGGTAGGCATAGGCGCGGAAGGACGGGCTGCTCTTGTCGATCTCGGGCAGGTCGGACACGCCGACCCAGCCCTGGTACTGCTTGTTCGGGTCGGTCTCCTCGGGCTTGAACTTGAACCAGGCCGCATATGGCGAGTCGGGGTTGATGCGGCCGTTGTCGAAGGCGCCGCCAGCAGGGTAGTTGCCGAAGCGGTTGAAGTAGGGGCTGTCGCTGCCGACATGGTTCAGCGACGTGTCGGGAATGACGCGGATGCCGCGATTCGCCGCTTCGGCGCACAGGCGCTCGAAGTCGGCATTCGTGCCGAAGGCCGGGTCGATGTTCTTGTAGTCGGCCGCGTCGTACTTGTGGTTGCTCGGGGCGCGGAAGACCGGGGTTAGGTAGATCGCATTGGCGCCCAGGCCCTTGATGTAGTCGAGCTTTTCGATGATGCCGGCCAGGTCGCCGCCGAAGAAGTCGTTGTTGTAGAGGGCGTCGGAGCCATCGCCCGTGTTCGGCTTGAAGGGCTTTTCGTTCCACTTCGCGTGCCGTTCGACGTCGCGGTCCTGGTAGCGGTCCTGCGGCCGGCCGCCGCCCGGGCGCGGGTCGTTGCTCTTGTCGCCGTTGCGGAAGCGCTCGGGGAAGACGTAGTAGTAGACGATGTCCCGCGCCCAGGCCGGCACCGTGAAGTCGGGCGCATAGATGGTCTGGCGGTAGCGGCGCACGCGGTGGAGGTTGGTGGGCAGGCGCTCGACGGTGGCCGGGCCCATGGAGCCCTTCTCGCGCGTCCAGTAGATCGTGTCCTTGTTGTTCTGCAGTGCGTAGCGGCCTTGCTCCGTCTCGATCTCGAACCAGTAGCCGAACACGCCGACCTCATCGAAGCGGTAGCGGGTGGCGAAGCCGGTGCCCAGGCCGCGCGGCTCGGGCGTCATGGCGATGCGGGTGACCGGCTCGTAGGCCAGCTGCTCCTGATTGCCCGTCATGCGGCGGCGTTCGATGACGAGGGTGGCGCGCTTGAGGCCCGGCACGTTGTTGCCGACGTAGAAGCGGATTTCGCTGCCTCGGGGTTGGGCGCCGAAGGGCGCCTTGTCGTGCTCGGCGCGCGAGTCGAAGCCGGTGCTCAGCGCGGCCTTGTCGGCGATGGGCTGGGGCGGCGTGGGCTTGAAGCGCTTGGGGCCGACGGCCAGGGTTGCGCTGCCGTCGGCGGCGAGGGCCAGGCGCAGCGTGTGTCCGCCGCTGAAGTCGCGCTTCAGGTTGCCGGTGGCGCCGCGGGCCGGGTTGCCGTTGGCGTCGCCGCCGAAGGTCAGCTGGGCCGTCCAGTCCTCGTCGGCGATCTTGAATTCCTGCGTGCCCCTGGCGGCCAGGTTCAGGTAGTAGGCATTGCAGCGGTACTCGAAGGCCTGCTCGTCCTGGGCCGCCCAGTTGTTGATGGCGCCGCGCAGATAGAGCGTGGCCTCTCCCAGCGGCGCGGGCTTGCAGTCGGCGGCTTGAACTGCAGAGGCGAGCGAAAACAGCGCTGCGAAGAGCGCAAGTGTCTTGAGCATGGATTCAGCCTTTGACGCCGCCCGCGGTCAGCCCGGAAACGATCCAGCGCTGCGCGAGCAGGAAGACCAGCGTGATCGGCAGGCCCGACAGCACGGCTGCTGCCGCGAAGTCGCCCCACAGGAAGCGCTGGTCGTGCAGGAAGTATTTGGAGCCGACGGCCAGCGTCAGGTTGCCTTCTTCACGCAGCAGGATGCTGGCCACCGGGTACTCGATGATGGTGCCGATGAAGGCCAGCACGAAGACCACCATCAGGATGGGCACGGCCATGGGCAGCAGCACGCGGGAGAAGGCCTGCCAGTGCGTCGCGCCGTCGACCTTGGCGTTCTCCTCGATCTCGACCGGGATGGTCTCGAAGTAGCCCTTGATGGTCCAGACATGCGTCGCGATGCCGCCGAGGTAGGCCAGCACCAGGCCGGCATGCGTCTCGATGCCCAGGGCCGGCACGTAGGTGCCGATGGTCTCGAAGATGGCGTAGATGGCCACCAGCGCCAGCACCGGCGGGAACATCTGCAGCAGCAGCATGCCGTTGAGGACCGGCTTGCTGAAGCTGAACTTCAGCCGCGCGAAGGCATAGGCGGCGGTCGTCGAGATGGCGACGATCAGAAGGGCCGAGGCGGTGGCAATCTTGATGGAGTTCCACAGCCAGGTCAGCACCGGGAAGGGCGGCTGCACGAGGCTGCCGTCGGCCGCCTGGTAGGGAATGCCGAGGGCCAGCTTCCAGTGCTCCAGGCTGATTTCGGTCGGGATCAGGCTGCCGGTGGCGAAGTTGCCGGGGCGCAGCGAGATGGACACGACCGCGAGCAGCGGGAAGAGGGTGATGGCGATGAAGACCCACATCACCGCATGCGCGGCGAAGGTGCGCCAGCGGGCTTGTTTGCCGAGGACGATGGCCAATTCAGGACTCCAGGTGCGTGTTGTGTGTGGAGGATCAGGCCGGGTGGGCGGTCTGCTCCGTGTCCCTTCTTGGCCGGCCCTGAACGGGCGGCCAATTCATTCCTTTACCTGCGCAGCCCGCCCACCCGGCCTGATCCGGCGACCTAGGTTTTTCTCGTCGAGAAAGACGGCTGGTGCCGGTTGCCGAGTGCGGCGAGCAAGGGACGAAGGTAAAGGAGGAGCCCGCGTAGCGGGCGGGGGACACGAAGTCCCTTGCTTGCCGCGCTTGGCAACCTATCCGATTCACTTCTGTGCCTTCGCAGACAGCCGCAGGTTGATCAGCGACAGCGCCGCCACCAGGAAGAAGATCAGCGTCGAGATCGCCGCGGCGAGGCCGAAGTCGGAGCCCGAGTCGCGGAAGGCGATGCGGTAGGTGTAGCTGACGAGGATGTCGGTCTGGCCCGCGGGCAGCTTGGTGGACAGGAAGTCCGGCCGGCCGTCGGTCAGCAGCGCGATCAGCACGAAGTTGTTGAAGTTGAACGCGAAGGCGCTGACCAGCAGCGGCGCCAGCGGCTTGATGATGAGCGGCGCCGTGATCTTGAAGAAGTTCGTCGCCGGGCTGGCGCCGGCCAGGGCCGAGGCTTCGTAGAGGTCCGCGGGGATCGCCTTCAGCAGCCCCGAGCACAGGATCATCACGTAGGGATAGCCCAGCCAGACGTTGACGATGACGAGCATGGCCTTGGCCAGCAAGGGGTCGGCGAACCAGGCCGGCTTGACGCCGAGCAGCGCGTTCAGGATGGCGTTGATCTCGCCGAAGTTCTGGTTGAACAGGCCCTTGAAGACGAGGATGGAGATGAAGCCCGGCACCGCATAGGGCAGGAAGAGCAGCGTGCGGTAGGTGGTGCGGTACTTCATGCCCTCCCAGTTCAGCATGACCGCGAACAGCATGCCGATGATCGTGGCGAAGAAGACCGTCAGCGCGGAGAACACCACCGTCCACGTAAAGATGGACAGGAAGGGCCCGCGGAACTCGGCGTCGAACAGCATGCGCGCGTAGTTGCCCACGCCGATGAAGGCCTTGAAGCCGGGCTGCAGCGTTTCGCCCGGCGCCGATTCGAAGAAACCGGTGTCGCGGTTGGGCGTGAAGACGGCACCGTCGGCGGCACGGGTCAGGCTGCCGTCGGCGTCGGCCGTCCACTGCGGTTTGATGGGGCCGAACTCGCGCAGGCCGAGGTAGTGCAGCGGGGTGCCGTCGGGCAGCACCAGCACGAGCTTGGCGAGTGCGTCGCGGTGCTTGATCAGCTCGGGCAAGGGCAGGGCGGTGTCGGCGGTCGCAGCATCTGCTGCAGCGACGTCGACACGCAACGCCTTGCCCGCGCGCAGCGCCAGCGGCGGCGATACCCAGCGCGGCGCTGCTTCACCGTCTGCCTTCAGCGCGACGCGGTACTCGGCGCCGCTGGCATGCAGGCTGTAGCCCAGCACCTGCTCCTCGACGGCGTCGTGCTGCTCCAGCAGGTAGTCGCGCACGCGGCTTTCGCTGAGCAGGTGGGTGCTGGAGTAGTTCGTGAAGCCGATCTGCGCCGTGTAGACGAGCGGGAAGGCGATGAAGACCAGCATGCCGGCGATGCCGGGGAAGAGGTAGCGCCAGGCAAAGCCGCCGCGGCTCAGATAGACGTAGAAGCCGGCCGTGAACAGCACCAGCAGGCCCATGGCCCAGGCGGCCTGGCCCGTCGTGTAGACGACGAAGACGAAGTAGAGCGCGCCGACGATCAGCGCCGCGGCGATGGGCCAGTACAGCAGCTTGGCCGTTTTCTCGGTGAGCGACGGCGGCAGCGTGGAGTAACTGCCTTGGCCGAGGGAGGAGGACAAGGCGGTCATTTGTTCAGCAGCATCCGTGCGGCGGCGCCATCCAGCGCGTCCTTGGGGCTTTGCAGTCCGTTGGTGATGGCTTCGAGCGCCGCATCCATCGCGGTCCAGAAGCGGCCGACCTCAGGGATGTTGGGAATGGGGGCGCCGTTGCGCGCGTTGACCATGCTGGCCGCGATCAGCGGGTTCACCGACAGCTCGGCGTAGAAGGCCTTGTTGGCCGGCACGCCGATGGGTACGTCGGCGTCCAGCACCTTCAGCGCCTCGGGGCGCATCAGGTGGTTCTCGATGAACTCCTTGGCGATGTCCTTGTTCCTGGACGGCGCCGAGATCATGCAGCCCAGCACGCCGACGAAGCTCTTGCTCGGCTTGCCGGGAATGACCGCCGGAATGGGCGCGACGCCGAAGTCGATCCTGGCGCGCTTGGCGTTGTCCCAGGCCCAGGGGCCCGTGATCATCATGGCCGTCTCGCCGCGCGCAAAGGACGCCTCCATCTCGGCATAGCGCGCGCCCCGGGGCATGTGGCCGTCCTTGATGAGGCGCTCGATGACCTTGGCGCCGGCCAGCGCGCCGTCGTTGTTGACGTCGACCTTTCTGGGGTCGAAGTCACCCTGGGCATCCTTGCCGAAGATGACGCCGCCCGCGCCGGCCAGCAGGGGCCAGCTGAAGAAGCTCTTGTTGTAGTCCCACAGCACCGCGTGTTTGCCGCTGGCCTGCAGCTTCCTGTCGATGGCGATCAGCTCGTCCCAGGTCGCCGGCGGTGTCGGCACCAGGGCCTTGTTGTAGATGAGGCCGGTCGTCTCGATGGCGATCGGGTAGCCCCAGATGCGGCCGCGGTAGCTGACGGCCGCCCAGGCCTGGTCTTCGACTTCGGCCTTCAGCTTGGCGGAAGGGCGCAGCGGCGTCAGCAGGCCGGCCTTGGCCCATTCGCCGACGCGATCGTGCGGCCAGCAGAAGATGTCCGGCCCCTTGCCGGCGCCGGCGGCCTGCTGGAACTTGTCGGTCGGGTCGACCGGATGCTCCACGACGACCTTGACGCCCGAGGCCTTCTCGAAGGCGTTGCCCACGGTCTGCAGGCCGTTGTAGGCCTTGTCGCTGTTGATCCAGACGAGCAGCTTGGGCGTCTCGGCTGCTGCCGCAGAAATTCCGCCACAGAGGCACAGAGACACAGAGGCAGCGCCATGACGCCAGAAGCCGATCTTCTCTGTGCCTCCGTGCCTCCGTGGCTGTGTTTGCTTTGCTTTCATGAGCACAGGTCCGGTGCAGCCAGGCGGCGCAAGGCCTTGCCGTTGGCATCGAACACATACAGCGCCTCGGCCGGCAGATGCAGGTCCAGCGCCTGGCCGCTGCGCAGCCGGTCGGCGCCGTTGCGGCCCTCGAACTGGCAGGTCAGCGGTTCTTCCAGGCCGGGGTAGGGGCAGTAGGCGAAGGTCAGGCCGCCCAGCGACTCGACGAAGGCCACCGTGCTCTGCAGCAGGTTGCCCTGGCCATGGTCGCCCTGGCGGATGTGCTCGGGCCGCACGCCCAGCGTCACCTGGTCGCCCGGCTTGGCCGCGCTGCCGTCCACCCGCGCACGCAGCACGACGCCGCCGCCAGCCAGCTTCACGTCCACATGGCCGGCCTCGACGGCGACCAACTCGCCGGCGATGAAGTTCATCTTGGGGCTGCCGATGAAACCCGCGACGAACAGGTTGCGCGGATGCTCGTACAGCTCCAGCGGCGATCCGACCTGCTCGACCTTGCCGGCGGACAGCACGACGATGCGGTCGGCCAGCGTCATGGCTTCCACCTGGTCGTGGGTCACGTAGATCATCGTGGTCTTGAGGTCCTCGTGCAGCTTGGCGAACTCGTAGCGCATGCGCACGCGCAGGGCGGCATCGAGGTTGGACAGCGGCTCGTCGAACAGGAAGACATCGGGCTTGCGCACGATGGCGCGACCGATGGCCACGCGCTGGCGCTGGCCGCCGGACAGCTCCTTGGGCTTGCGGTCCAGCAGGTGTTCGATGTGCAGGATCTTGGCGGCGTTGCGCACGGCCGTTTCGATCTCCGCCTTGGGCACCTTGGCCAGCTTCAACCCGAACGCCATGTTGTCGAACAGGTTCATGTGCGGGTAGAGCGCATAGGACTGGAACACCATGGCGATGCCGCGCTCGGCCGGCGGCACGTCGTTGACGACGCGGCCGCCGATGCTCAGCTCGCCGCCGGTGATGTCTTCCAGCCCCGCGATGGAGCGCAGCAGCGTGCTCTTGCCACAGCCCGACGGCCCGACGAAGACCATGAATTCGCCGTCGCGGATCTCCAGGTCGATGCCGTGAAGGATGCGGATGTCGCCATAGGCTTTTTCAACGCCGGTGAGTCGAACCTCTGCCACTTTCAACCTTTCCTTGACCCAGCCTGGAGGGGCCCGGGATGTCTCATTTTCGAGGCTGAATTTCATGTCTTTCGCCACGTTTGTAGAGAATATACATGTCGTGTTCGCCGCCTACAACGGGAGCTTGCCGGAAGAATCGACGGCAAATCGTTGTAAATCAATGGTTTGATGTCATGCCAGGGTTTTCCATATGTAGTCAAACTACACAACTTGGCGAGGTGGCTCGATACTTCAGGCATAGCTGCCGGTCCGGTAGCATTCTTCCCTCGTCGCAGAGGGCTGGCACTGATGAACACCCGAACCCGCCTCAGCTCACCGCTGACCGTTGAACGCAATTCCAAGGGCGCCGCGATGAAGCCGTCTGCCTCCCCTGCCGTTTCTCCACAGGTCCAGGCCCTGCATGCCGCCTTCGAGGCCGCCTACGAGCGCGAGGTCTCGCAATCCAGCCACGGCGCCACGCCCCAGGCTGCCCTGCATGCCGCGGCGCTGGCCTGCCGCGAGACGCTGGCCCGCCGCTGGGCCACCACCCAGGCGCAGGACGCCCGGCGCGGCGACAAGGCACCCGTGCGCCGCGTGCACTACCTGTCGATGGAATTCCTGATGGGCCGCGCGCTGGGCAATGCGCTCGCGGCGCTGAAGCTGGTCGACCCACTGGAGGCCAAGCTGGCCGAGCAGGGGCTGGTTCTGGGCGACGTGCTGGAGCGCGAGCCCGACGCGGCGCTAGGCAATGGCGGCCTGGGCCGCCTGGCCGCCTGCTTCCTGGACTCGTTCGCCGAGCTGGAATTGCCGTCCTTCGGCTACGGCCTGCGCTACCACTACGGCACCTTCGCCCAGGTCATCCAGCAGGGGCGCCAGCTGGAGCAGCCCGACGACTGGACGCGCGACACGCCCGCCTGGGAGCTGCCCCGCCACGACCTGCGCTACCACGTCGGCTTCGGCGGCCGCGTGGAGGCTGGCGCCTCCGGCGAGCGCCGCTGGCTGCCGGCCGACGTTATCGAGGCACAGGCCTTCGACTTCATCGTGCCGGCCCACCACAGCGAGCGCGTCTCCACGCTGCGCCAGTGGCAGGCCACGTCGGCACCCATCGCCTTCAAGCCCTTCTGCGAAGGCGACTACGTCGGCGCGGCCCGCCACCAGGTGCTGGCCGACTCCATCAACTGGGTCCTCTATCCCGACGACAGCACCGAGGCCGGCCGCGAGCTGCGCCTGAAGCAGGAGGCCTTCCTCGTCAGCGCATCGCTGCAGGACCTGGTGGCCCGCCACCTGCGCGAGTTCGGCAGCCTGCACGACGTCGGCAAGGCCAACGCCATCCACCTGAACGACACCCACCCCGCGCTGGCGCCCGCCGAACTGATGCGCCTGCTGCTGGACGAACATGGCCTGGGCTGGGACGAAGCCTGGAAGATCACGCGCCAGGCCGTGGCCTACACCAACCACACGCTGATGCCCGAGGCGCTGGAAACCTGGCCGGTGCGCATGTTCGAGCACCTGCTGCCGCGTCATCTCGAAATCATCTACGAGATCAACCAGCGCTTCCTGGACGAGCTGCAGGCCCGCTTCCCCGGCGACCATGCGCTGGCCGCGCGCGTCTCGCTGATCGATGAAGGCCACCACGGCAGCGAGCGCCGCGTGCGCATGGCGTCGCTGGCGCTGGTCGCGTCGCACCGCGTCAACGGCGTCGCCGCGCTGCATTCCGAGCTGATGGTGCAGACCATCTTTGCCGACTACGCCCGCGTCTGGCCCGAGCGCTTCCATAACGTCACCAACGGCGTCACGCCGCGGCGCTGGCTGGAGCAGGCCAATCCGCTGCTGTCCACGCTGCTGGACGGCCGCATCGGCGATGGCTGGCGCAGGAACCTGATGGAGCTCGGCGAGCTCGGCACCCTGGCCGCCAACCGCGAGCTGGGCGATGAATTCCTGGCCGTCAAGCGCGCCAACAAGGAGCGGCTGGCCGCGCTGATCCGCCGCGAGCTGGGCATCGCCGTCAACGTCGACAGCCTGTTCGACATCCAGATCAAGCGCATCCACGAGTACAAGCGCCAGCTGCTCAACCTGCTGCACGTCATCAGCCGCTACCAGGCGATCCGCGACAACCCCGACGCGGCCTGGGTGCCGCGCACCGTCATCATCGCCGGCAAGGCGGCGTCGGCCTACCAGATGGCCAAGAGCATCGTGCGCCTGGCCCACGACGTGGCCCGCGTCGTCAACAGCGACCCGCGCGTCGGCGACAAGCTCAAGCTCGTCTTCCTGCCCAACTACAGCGTCACGCTGGCCGAGAGCATCATCCCGGCGGCCGACCTGTCCGAGCAGATCTCCACGGCCGGCACCGAGGCCTCGGGCACCGGCAACATGAAGTTCGGCATGAACGGCGCCATCACGATCGGCACCTGGGACGGCGCCAACATCGAGATGGCCGAGGCCATGGGCGTGGAGAACATGTTCGTGTTCGGCCTGCGCGCCGACGCCGTCGCCAAGATCAAGCAGCTGGGCTACGACCCGCGCCTCTACGTCGAAGAGAATCGCCAGCTCAAGCGCGTCATCGACGCCATCTCGGCCGGTGTCTTCAGCAATGGTGACACCGAGCGCTATCGCCCCCTCGTCGACAGCCTGCTGCAGCGCGACGTCTACCTGCTGATGGCCGACTTCGCCGACTACGTCGCCACCCAGGCCAAGGTCGACCAGCTGTTCGCCGACCGCGCCGCCTGGGCGGAACGCGCGCTGCGCAACATCGCCGGCATGGGCCCGTTCTCGTCCGATCGCACGATCGCCGAGTACGTGGCGCGTGTCTGGTCCGTCAAATCTCTGAATTGAACTGATGCTCACCGACGCCGACCTCGACGCCCTGCTGGCGGGCCGCCACGCCGATCCCTTCGCCCGGCTGGGCCTTCATGCAGACGATGCAGGGCGGCTGTGGGTGCGCGTGCTGCTGCCCGGCGCGAGCGAGGTGGCGCTGCTGGACGCCGGCAGCAAGAAGCGCGTCGTCGAGCTGACGCAGCGCCGCGGCGGCTTTTTCGAGGCCCAGGTGCCGCGGCGCAAGCACCGCTTCGACTATCGCCTGGCCGTGCGCTGGGCGGGCGGCGGGGAGGGCGTCTATGCCGACCCCTACAACTTCTACCCCCAACTCGGCGACGACGAGCTGAAGGCGCTGGCCGAGGGCCGCAACTTCCGCCCCTGGCTGAGCCTGGGCGCGCACCTCGTGCAGTACGGCGACGTCAGCGGCGTGCGCTTCGCCGTCTGGGCGCCGAACGCCAAGCGTGTCAGCGTCGTCGGCAACTTCAACAACTGGGACGGCCGCCGCCATCCGATGCGGCTGCGCCATGTGGCCGGCGTGTGGGAGATCTTCGTGCCGCACGCGGGCGAGGGCGATCTCTACAAGTTCGAGATCGTCTCCGGCAACGGCACGCTGCTGCCGCTGAAGGCCGACCCCTATGCCCGCCGCGCCCAACTGCGGCCCGACAACGCCAGCATCGTCGCGGCGCTGCCCGAGCCCACGCCGCTGCCGCGCCAGCGCGAACGCGCCAACCGGCGCGAGTCGCCCATCAGCGTTTACGAGGTGCATGCGGCGTCGTGGCGGCGCCCGCTGAGCGGAGAGTTCCCCACCTGGGACGAACTCGCCGAGCAGCTGCCCGCCTACGTGGCCGACATGGGCTTCACGCATCTGCAGCTGATGCCCATCAGCGAGCATCCCTTCGACGGCTCCTGGGGCTACCAGACGCTGGGCATGTACGCGCCCAGCGCCCGCTTCGGTCCGCCCGAGGGCTTTGCGCGCTTCGTCAAGGCCTGCCACGACGCCGGCCTGGGCCTGCTGCTGGACTGGGTGCCGGCCCACTTCCCGACCGACGCCTACGGCCTGGCCGAGTTCGACGGCACGCGCATCTACGAATACGCCGACCCCCGGGAAGGCTTCCACCGCGACTGGAACACGCTGATCTACAACTTCGGCCGCACCGAGGTGCGCCAGTTCCTGATCGGCAGCGCGCTGTACTGGATCGAGCGCTGGGGCGTGGACGGCCTGCGCGTGGACGCCGTGGCCAGCATGCTCTACCGCGACTACTCGCGGCCGGCGGGCGAGTGGGTGCCCAATATCCGCGGTGGCCGCGAGAACCTCGAGGCCATCTCCATGCTGCGCGAGATGAACGAGCATGTCGGCGAGATCGCCGGCGCCATCACCGTGGCCGAGGAAAGCACCAGCTTCCCCGGCGTCTCGGCGCCCACCTACACGGGCGGCCTGGGCTTCCACTACAAGTGGAACATGGGCTGGATGAACGACACCTTGCGCTACATGGCCGAGGACCCGATCAACCGCCGCTGGCATCACGACAAGATGACCTTCGGCCTGATCTACGCGTTCAGCGAGAACTTCATGCTGCCGATCTCGCACGACGAGGTCGTGCACGGCAAGGGCAGCATGCTGTCCAAGATGCCCGGCGACGACTGGCAGAAGTTCGCCAACCTGCGCGCCTACTACGGCTTCATGTGGGGCCACCCCGGTAAGAAGCTGCTGTTCATGGGCCAGGAGTTCGCGCAGCGCAACGAGTGGAACCATGCCGAAGGCCTGCCCTGGGGCCTGCTGGAAGACGACCGCCACGCCGGCGTGCAGCGCCTGGTGCGCGACCTGAACGGGCTCTACCGCGAGCACAGCGCGCTGCACCGGCTGGACTGCGAGGCTGGCGGCTTCGAGTGGATCAGCGCGCACGACGCCGAGCATTCCATCTACGCCTGGGTGCGCCGCGACGGCACGGGCCGCATGGTGCTCGTCGTCGTCAACATGACGCCGGTGCCGCGCGAGGGCTACTCGCTCGGCGTGCCCGACGGCGTGACGGCCTGGCGCGAGGCGCTCAACACCGACTCGGCCTACTACGGCGGCAGCAACGTCGGCAACGGCATGGCCGCGGCCGGGCTGCCGGTGCAGGCCAGGCCGGCGCATGGCAAGCGCCTGTCCATCACGATCAATCTGCCGCCGCTGGCCACTGTCTTCTTCGTTCCCATTTGAGTCCGTAGTCCATGGCTCATCTTCCCGACCTTCAACCTGGCTGGCATGAGCCGCTGGGATCCTTCGCCCGTGACGGCGGTGTCAATTTCGCCGTGGCGAGCGAGCACGCGACGCGCATCGAGCTCTGCGTGTTCGACGGCGAAGGCCAGCGCGAGCTGCGCCGCTACACGTTGGACGGCCCGCATGACGGCGTCTTCCACGGCTTCCTGCCCGGCGTCGGGCCGGGCCTGGTCTACGGCATCCGCGCCCACGGCCCCTACGCGCCGGAACAGGGCCACCGCTTCAACCCGCACAAGCTGCTGCTGGACCCCTATGCCCGCGAGATCGTCGGCCACTTCGGCTGGCGCGCCGAGCATCACGGCTACGAGCTGGGCCACCCCGACGGCCCGCGCTCGCTGGACACGCGCGACAACGCAACGCAGGCGCTGAAGGCCCGCGTGGCGCCGCCGCCCGTCGCGCATGCCCGCGCGCACCAGCCGCGCCGCGCGCCCGAGGACGTCGTGCTGTACGAAGTCCACGTCAAGGGTTTCTCCAAGTTGCTGCCCGGTGTACCGGAGGAGCTGCGCGGCACCTATGCCGGCCTGGCCCATCCGGGAGCAATAGCCCACTTCAAACGCCTGGGCGTGACGACGCTGTCGCTGCTGCCGGTGCACTACTGCATCGACGAACCCCATCTCGCCGAGCGCCGGCTGCACAACTACTGGGGCTACAACACGCTGGGCTTCTTCTGTCCCGACCCGCGCTGGGCGCAGGCCCAGCACCGCAACGACCCGACCGCCGTGACGGCCGAGTTCCGCCAGATGGTCAGCGCGCTGCATGACGCCGGGCTGGAGGTCGTGCTGGACGTCGTCTACAACCACACGCCCGAGGGCAACGAGTTCGGCCCGACGCTCTCCTTCCGCGGACTGGACAACGCCACCTGGTACCGACTTGCCGCCGACGACAAGAGCCGCTACGAGAACCTGACTGGCTGTGGCAACACCGTGCGCTGCTCCCAGCCCCGCATCGCGCAGTTCGTGCTGGACTCGCTGCGCTACTGGGTCGCCGACATGGGGGTGGACGGCTTTCGCTTCGACCTCGCCCCCGTGCTGGGCCGCACCCACCACGGCTTCGACCCCAACGCGGCCTTCTTCACCGCGCTGCGCCAGGACCCGGTGCTGGCCGGCGTGCACCTCATCGCCGAACCCTGGGACGCCGCCTACGACGGCTACCAGGTGGGTCGCTTCCCGGGCCGCTTCCTGGAGTGGAACGACAAGTTCCGCGACGTGGTGCGCGGCTACTGGCTTCATGGCCAGAGTTCGGCCGGCCCGCACGGCGTGGGCCGCGGCGAGTTCGCGCGGCGCTTCATGGCGTCCAGCGACGTCTTCCACCACGGCCAGCGCCGGCCCACGGCATCGGTCAACTTCATCGCCGTGCACGACGGCTTCACGCTCGCCGACCTGACGAGCTACTCCACCAAGCACAACCAGGCCAATGGCGAGGACAACCGCGACGGCCGCGACGGTGAGCTCTGTGCCAACTTCGGCGCCGAAGGCCCGACCGAGGACGCTGCCATCAACGCCACCCGCGAGCGCGTGCGCCGCGCGCTGCTGGCCACGCTGCTGCTCGCCCAGGGCACGCCGATGCTGTGCGCCGGCGACGAGATCGCCAACAGCCAAAGCGGCAACAACAACGCCTACTGCCAGGACAACGCGACGACCTGGCTCAACTGGGAGCAGGCCGATTTCCGCACGACCGAGCTCGTCGCGCAGCTGCTGGCGCTGCGCGCGCAGGAGCCGCTGCTGCGCCACCCGCGCTGGTTCGCCGCCGGGCCAGGCGAGGCCAGCATCGCCTGGTATGCGCCCAGCGGCCACGAGATGACACCGCACGACTGGCACGACGCCGGCCAGCGCGCCTTCGGCGCCCAGCTGCGCGAGGCCGGCGCCAGCGCGCCGCGGCTGATGATCGTCTTCAACCCCGACGCGGCGGCGCTGCCCTTCCTGCTCTGCAACGGGCCGTGGCAGCTGGTGCTCGACAGCAGCGGCGAGTCGGCCGCACCGCTCGTCCTCCCCGGCCAGCCGCTGAACGTGCCGGCCCGTGCTCTCCTTGTGCTGAGACATCAATGAACCTGAACCAACGCGCCTCCGGTGTGCTGCTGCACATCACCTCGCTGCCCGGCCCGCACGGCATGGGGGACTTCGGCCCCGACGCCTACCGCTTCGTCGACTGGCTGCAGTCCGCCGGCCAGGGCATCTGGCAGCTGCTGCCGACGACACCCATCGGCCCCGGCGACTCGCCCTACCAGGGCGTGTCGGCCTTTGCCGGCAGCCAATGGATGGTGGCGCTGGAGCCGTTGGTCGCCAAGGGCTGGCTGGCGCAACCGCAGGTGCCGGCCTTCAACGCCGAGCGCGTGGACTACGGCAGCGTCACGCCCTGGCGCGAGCAGCAGCTGCGCGCCGCCGCGGCCGGCTTCTTTGCCAACGCCGCTGCCACCGACCGCAAGGCCTTTGCCGCCTGGTGCGAGGCGCAGAAGGGCTGGCTGGACGACTACGTGCTCTTCATGGCCATCCGCTCGCCGCTGAACGGCCAGCCCTGGTGGGAATGGAGCGAGGGCCTGAAGCGCCGCGAGCCCCAGGCCATCGCCCAGGCCCGCAAGGACCACGCCGACGAAATCGCCTTCTGGCAGTTCGTGCAATGGCAGTTCGACGTGCAGATCGCCGCGCTGAAGGCCTATGCCAACGAGCGCGGCGTGCACCTCATGGGCGACCTGCCCATCTTCGTCGCCCATGACAGCGCCGACTGCTGGTCGCGCCCCGACCTCTACTACCTCGACGAGAACTTTCAGACCACCGTCGTTGCCGGCTGCCCGCCCGACGAACTCGGTCCGCTGGGCCAGCGCTGGGGCAACCCGCTCTATCGTTGGGACAGGATGGCCGCCGAGAACTACGCCTGGTGGACGGCCCGCATCCGGCGCGCGCTGAGCCAAGCCGACGTCTTCCGCATCGACCACTTCCGCGGCTTTGCCGGCTATTACGAGATCCCCGGCGACAGCCCCGATGCCACGCGCGGCGAGTGGAAGGCCGGCCCGGGCATGCCGCTGTTCGACGCGATCAGAAAAGCTCTGGGCCCGCTGCCCATCGTCGCCGAAGACCTGGGCTTCATCACCGACGATGTGCACGAGTTGCGCGACGGCTGCGGCTTCCCCGGCATGAAGATCCTGCAGTTCGCCTTCGGCGCCGAGGCCGACCACGAGTTCCTGCCGCATATGTGGCCCAGGACGTCGGTGGCCTACACCGGCACCCACGACAACGACACCGTCCGCGGCTGGTGGAACCAGGCCAAGCCGCGCGAGCGAGCCTTCGTCGGTTCCTACCTGGCATGTGGCGAGCACGACATCCACTGGGCCACGATCCGCGCCTGCGCCAACTCGGTGGCCAACATGGCCGTCTACCCGCTGCAGGACGTGCTCGGCCTGGACAGCAGCCACCGCATGAACGTGCCCGGCGTGCTGGGCGGCAACTGGGGCTGGCGTTTCCACTGGGGCCGGGTGGGCAGCGAGTCCACGCGGGTGCTGGGGCTGATTACCGCGGCGGCGGGGCGGGGGCCGTTCGAGTTGCTGAAGCTGCCGGACTGAGCAGGCCAGTCGCGCCGCATCGCCCTCTCAGAGCGTATCCAGCGGGCTGCGCACCGCGCCGCCGCCGAGCTTGAGCACATGCGTGTAGATCATCGTCGTGGCCACGTCGGCGTGGCCCAGCAGCTCCTGCACCGTGCGGATGTCGCTGCCCGACTGCAGCAGGTGCGTAGCGAAGCAATGCCGCAGCGTGTGCGGCGTAGCGGGCTTGGCGATGCCGGCGGCCTGCACAGCGCGCTTGAAAGCGCGCTGGAAGGTCTGGTCGTACAGGTGATGGCGACGCACGACGCCGCTGCGCGGGTCGGTGGATTGGTGATCTTGCGGGAACACCCAGAACCAGGACCATGACGCGCCGGCGCGCGGGTATTTGCGTTCCAGTGCGTGAGGCATTTCTACGCCTGCCGTGCCGGCCTCCACATCGGCTGCCCATATCAACCGGGCTTGGCCCAACTGATGCCGCAGTTCGGGCAGCAGTGACTGCGGCAGCATCACCACGCGATCCTTGGCACCCTTGCCCTCGCGCACGATCAGCGCCCGCTGCGCGAAGTCGAGGTCCTTGACCCGCAGCTGCAAAGCCTCGGTGATGCGCAGCCCCGTGCCGTATAGCAAACGCGCCAACAGCAAATGCTCGCCCTGGAGCCCTGCCAGCAGGCGACGCACCTCCTCGACGCTGAGCACGACGGGCAGGCGCCGATGGCGGCGTGGGTGGCCGATCTCCTGCAGCCAGGGCAGGTCATGGCGCAGCACCTTGGTGCAGAAGAACAGCAGCGCCGACAGGGCCTGGCTGTGCGTCGACGGCGCCACCGAGCGGTCGTCCGCGAGGTACGTGAGGAAGGCCTCCACCTCGGGCCCGCCCATCTCGGCCGGATGCCGCAAGCCGTGAAAGCGAATGAAGCCCTTGACCCAGTAGACGTAGGTCTCCTCCGTGCGCAGGCTGTAGTGCATCAGGCGCAGCCGTTCGCGCAACTGGTCCAGCACCCGGGTGGCGCGCAGCGGCGGCAGATCGATGACAGGCCGTGGCCGCAGGTATTTGCGAGAGCCCGGATCGGGCGGCAGGGCTGGCATCATCGGCACTCCCCTGCAGCAGCGCACCCTCGGCGAGGAGTTGTAAGCGCGTGCCGCTTTTGCAGGAAATTTAATGCTGTATGAAAATACAGTCAAACGGGAGATTTCAGTGTCAATTCAACGGTTTGCCGGCGCCCGAGCGCGCCGATCTAGGGCGCAGCTAGTCTGCCTAGACGGCGTTGGTTGTCTCCCGAGAACACGTTAAAGCTCAATGGCTCAGAACCAGCTGATCGTTCAACTTTCGCTTTCGGAGACTGACGATTACGACCGCCTCGTCGCGGTTGAAGACAGCCTCATTCAAGCTTTTGCACAACGCAGACCATTTGCTGAGGTCGACGGCCACGATTCGGGCCAGGGGCGATTCAACATCTTCATCAGGCCGTTGGGTACTTGGCAGCCCGTGCTCGAAAGGGTCGAAGCTGTTCTTAAGCTTCGCGGTGTGTTGAAGGAGGCGTTGGTTGTGAAGCGCCTCGCGTCAGAGAAGTATGTCGTCGTGTGGCCGAAGGACTATGCGGGGGCGTTTGAGCTCTAACATGCCAATCGACACGGACGACCTTTCGGCGGGCATTCGCCCGCCTGCAGTCCGCCGGTCATCTCCACGTTAGACGGCAATGGGAGCCGAGATATTCATACTGCCGTTGGCCGGGGTCGCGTCGCTGATCTTGCTTGGTCTGGCGCTGGCGTCGGTTTTCAGTTCACGGGTTTTGTTCCTGACCTGCTCGGGATTTCCGAGACAGTAGTTCCTAGAAGACGGCGGGTTTCAGGTCTTGACGGAGTTGCTGCTTGAACTCCGTCGGAGTCAAGTATTGCAGGCTGCTGTGCGGCCTGACCTCGTTG